>Ga0233438_10000134_pt1 | contig 100693 bp, 73 predicted proteins | sample SI_123_September_FD_182720 | JGI IMG/M metagenome (GOLD analysis project Ga0233438, IMG submission 182720) | Seawater microbial communities from Saanich Inlet, British Columbia, Canada - SI_123_September2016_10_MG | ecosystem: Environmental > Aquatic > Marine > Inlet | place: Canada: British... | reverse complement strand
CCCTGTGTTCTTTTTATTTCAGGGGAATCTGGTTCGGGGAAAACAACTTTAGCTCACGAGATGTCAAGCTTCTTACAACTAGCCGGTAAAAACAGTTATGTGATGAGTCAAGATAACTACTTTCATATTCCACCCAACCAAAACCATAGTAAGAGAATAAATGATTTGAGTTGGGTAGGAACCAATGAGATCAATTTAGAACTTATGAAAGAACATCTTTACACATTAACTCAAAAAAACAAATCGGAAATTAAAGTCCCCCAACTCAACAGAATTTTTGACAGGTTTGATGAATGTAATGTCGAAGTTGATGCCTTTGATTTTGTAATTGTTGAAGGAACTTACGTCTTTTCAATTGCAACTGATGAAGACATGAAAGTCTTTTTAAACATAAATTATAAGGATACGTTGAAAAAACGAAACTCTCGTAATCGCGACAGCATTAACCAAGAAATTAGTCCTAAAATTCTAGATATAGAACACAGGATTATAAAAGAGTTTAGTCATCAAGCCAATTGGATAATTGATAAGACCCAAACAATAATTACAAATTCGTTTCCAATTAAAACCCATTAAACTTGAAATCAAAAGAACAAAAATTATCAATTTTATTTTTTCTAATTATGTTACTAACACCACTGGAATTCATTGGGCAATCCACCCTTTTATCACCCGATAAATTATTAGAACTCCATTTTGAATTGGTTTCAGGAAAGCCAACCTACTCATTACAATTTTCTAATAATGTTGTGGTTAAAGCAAGTCATTTAGGTTTTCATCTTAAAGATGGGAGCTCACTTGTCGATGACTTTAAGATAGTTTCACAAGAAACTCATTCGAAAAATGAACAATGGGAGACCGTATGGGGTGAAGAGAGATACATTAATAATCAACATAACGAACTGCTTATTAAATTAGAGCAAGTGTCTACAAAAAGACTTTTAGATATACGATTTCGACTTTTTAACTATGGCTTGGGCTTTCGTTATGAATTCCCTGAACAACCTAATCTCGGTAATTTCGTCATCATTGATGAAATTACCGAATTTGCAATGGGCGGTGATCACATTGCTCATTGGATTCCTGGTGATTATCGAACCCAAGAATATAACTACACGACGAGTAAGCTCTCTGAAATTAAAAGTTTATTCAAAAAAGCCGCAACATACAATGTCTCACAGCAAACATTTTCTGAAACTGGGGTTCAAACAGCCTTACAAATGAAAACCGAAGATGGTTTATACATCAATATTCACGAGGCTGCGTGTGTAGATTTTCCAACAATGCACCTGGAGTTAAAAGAAGGTACGTTCACCTTTTCTACTCATCTCACCCCAGATCCTTTAGGAAACAAGGCATTCATGACGAGTCCAAGACCGACGCCTTGGAGAACTGTTATTGTCAGCAACGATGCAAGAGACATTCTAGCGTCAAGAATCACCTATAACCTAAACGAGCCTAATGTTATAGAAGACACAAGCTGGATTCGACCCATTAAGTATATCGGTGTTTGGTGGGAAATGATAACTGGAATGTCCTCATGGAACTACACAGATGAGTTGAGTAGTGTTCAGATTGGAAAAACTGACTACACCAAAACAAAACCAAATAACCGGCATGGAGCAACAACAGCTCACGTTAAAGAATACATTGATTTTGCCTCAGAACACGGATTTGATGCCGTTCTTGTCGAGGGATGGAACGTTGGATGGGAAGATTGGTTTGATAAACGAAAAGATTATGTCTTTGATTTTTTAACACCATATCCTGACTTTGATGTCAAAGAAGTCAATTCATATGCTCGTGAAAAACAAGTAGAATTAATCATGCATCACGAAACTTCAGGGTCAACTCGAAATTATGAAAGGCATATGGATAAAGCATATGCTTTTATGAACAAATATGGGTATCATGCCGTAAAAAGTGGCTACGTTGGGGACATCTTACCTTTAGGATACCACCATTACAGTCAATTTACAAACAACCACTTTTTATATGCAGTTCAAAAAGCTGCTGACTATAGAATTATGGTAAATGCCCATGAGGCGTCTCGACCTACTGGTGTAAACCGAACCTATCCAAATTTAGTTGCAAATGAATCGGCAAGAGGAACTGAGTTTCAAGCATTTGGCGGAAATAACGTTAATCACACAACCATATTACCATTTACTCGTCAGATTGGAGGTCCTATGGACTATACCCCAGGTGTTTTCGAAATGGACATCAGCAAATTAAATCCAAACAACAACTCACGCGTAAACACAACCTTAGCAAACCAACTGGGGCTTTATGTAGTGATGTATTCTCCTCTTCAAATGGCAGCAGATATAATCGAAAACTACAAACGGTTTATGGATGCCTTTCAGTTTATCAAAGATGTCCCAATCGATTGGGAGCAATCTGAGTATTTAGAAGCCAAGCCCGGTGAATATATAACAATTGCTAGGCAAGAAAAGGACGGAAGTAGCTGGTATATTGGCAACAGTAATGGTGCAAACCCAAGAGAAGCGTATGTGGATTGTCATTTTTTGGAAAAAGGAAAGTCGTATACAGCTACCTTGTATATTGATGCTGACGATGCACACTTCAAAACCAATCCACAAGCATATCGAATTGAGAAACAGCAAATCAGTTCTAAGACTAAATTAAAAATCTTTACTGCTTCGGGTGGTGGATTTGCTATTCAAATCACTGAAAACTAATTTTAATGAATAAACTACTCACTTATTTTATATTCATTACACTAATTTGCTCATCTTGTGGTTCAGATCATACACTATCTAGCCCAAATGGTGAATTACAAATCAGTACTTACATCGATGAAAATGGACAACTTCTTTATTCCGTTTCGTTCAATGGTAAGAGTTATATTAAACCCTCTAAACTAGGTTTTGAATTTGCAAACGCAGATGATATGATGAACGGATTCGAAATTGTATCATCAAAAAAGGAAACCATTGTTCAAAATTATGAAATGCAGTGGGGTTTAAATCAGTTTATTTCTTCAAAACACAACCAACTATCACTTCATCTCAAGCATATTGAAACTGATCGTCTAATTGAAATTGTTTTTAGGGCAGCAGATGACGGATTCGCCTTTCGATATGTTATACCTAAACAAAAAGAAAAGGAGCTGATTGTGTCAAATGAGCACAGTGAATTTAATTTTGATGAAGATCCGATGTCATATTGGATTCCTGGAGATTGGGAAATCTACGAGCACCTCTACAACAAAACAAGAGCAAGTGAAATCAATGCCTTGAGTAAAGTCAATCACCCTAATTTGGCACAAACTCATATTGTTGAAAACAGTGTAGCTACCCCCGTAACTTTTATTTTTGATGATGGCACCCACCTGAGTTTACATGAAGCTGCATTAGTAAATTATAGCGGAATGACATTAAAAAAGACTGGAGAGACTTCATTTGTCAGCTCTTTAACTGGTCGAGCAGATGGCAACAAAGCTACCATCCCTACCCCTTTCAAAACCCCATGGAGAATGGGAATTATTGGAAAAAAAGCAACCGATTTGTTGAGCTCAAACCTTATGTATGATCTTAATGAACCCAACGAACTTGGAAACATTCGTGATTGGTTCTCCCCTCATAAATACATCGGGATTTGGTGGGAAATGCATATGGGAAAAAGTACTTGGGATTATGGAATGACACAAGATATGGGCACTTGGACAGATCATGGAAATGCTCATGGCCAGCACGGTGCAACAAATAAAAACACGAAAAGGTATATCGATTTTGCAGCAAAACATGGATTTGACGGTGTTTTGGTTGAAGGCTGGAATACTGGTTGGGAATATTGGATTGGATTTGAGGATCGGGAAGGTGTTTTTGATTTTGTAACCCCTTATCCAGATTATGACATTGAAATGTTGCAAGAATATGCGAAAAGCAAAGGAGTAAGCCTAGTAATGCATCATGAGACATCAGCCGCTCCTCGAACATATGAGAAGCAAATGGATAAAGCTTATGCTCTAATGCAATCGCTAGACATTCATGTTGTTAAATCAGGGTATGTTGGTCCGTTAATTCCAAAAGGAGAGTATCACCATGGGCAATGGATGGTAAATCATTACAGCAATGCAGTTCAAAAAGCAGCTAATTATCAGGTGGCTGTCAATACACACGAACCGATAAAGGGGACGGGGCTTGAGCGTACATGGCCAAATTGGATCGCTCGTGAAGGAGCTAGAGGGCAAGAGTTTAACGCCTGGAGTATTGAAGGAGGAAATTCTGTTGACCACCTAGCCACAATGGCTTTTACTCGTTTTTTGAGTGGGCCAATGGATTATACCCCCGGCCTGGTTAAACTTGAGACAAAATTGGGCCCTAACGAAGATAATAAAGCCCGATCAACAATTGCTCAGCAACTGGGGCAGTATGTAGTGATACCATCTCCCATTCAAATGGCATGTGATCTGCCCGAAAATTATGAGCAACACCTAGACTGGCTACAGTTTATAAAAGATGTAGCTGTTGATTGGCAAAAAAGCATCCCACTTCAAGGAGAGGTTGGTGATTATGTAGTTTGGGCAAAAACTCCAAAAGAAAACGAAAATTGGTATTTGGGTGCGGTCAATGATGAAAATCCGAGAGATCTAGAAATTGATTTGAGTTTCCTTCACAAAAACAAGTCTTACAGTATGACCATATACAGAGACAGTAAAGATGCACATTGGAATACAAACCCTTATGCAATTGAAATAGAAAACAAAACGATTAAGCAAACAGACACCCTTAAAGTATATCTAGCCTCTGGAGGTGGATTCGGTGCTATTTTCGAAAAAATAAAATAAATTCACGTCATAAGAGTTTCGAAGTCAGTCACATTGTAAAGAAAGTAAAACATGAAATACATCATCGCTATAGACGCAGGGACTACGAGTTCACGTGCAATTTTGTTTGATAAAAAAGGGCATCAAATCGGAGTTGCTCAAAATGAGTTTACCCAATTTTTTCCGCAAAACGGATGGGTTGAACACGATGCAAATGAAATTTGGGAATCTCAAAAAAAAGCAATTCACGATTTGATAAAGCAAACCGGTGTGCAGGACGAAGAAATTGCAGCAATTGGCATCACAAACCAGCGGGAAACAACCATAATTTGGAACAAAGAAACTGGGGAGCCAGTAGGTAACGCCATTGTTTGGCAGGATCGACGAACCGCTTCGATTTGTGCCGAGTTAAAACAAAAACACGAGGCGACTTTTACTGCGAAAACTGGTCTGGTCTTAGATCCTTATTTCTCAGGAACAAAAATCAAATGGATTCTTGACCAAGATCCTAAATTGAAAAAACAAGCCACAGAAGGAAAGCTTGCTTTTGGAACGGTCGATAGTTGGTTAATCTGGAAGTTGACCGATGGCAATACGCATGTTACTGATGTTACAAATGCAAGTAGAACCCTACTGTTTAATATCCATACTCTCGATTGGGATGATGAGCTTATAGATATTCTGGATATTCCAAAAGCAATTTTACCAAAGGTTGTCAGCTGTTCGGAAATTGTCGGAGAAACAAGTGTGAAAAGCCTTGGTAAAAAATTAACAATTTCTGGAATTGCTGGTGACCAACAAGCCGCACTTTTTGGACAGTTGTGCTGGGAGTCTGGTGATGTTAAAAACACCTATGGTACAGGCTGTTTTTGCATCATGAATACGGGGAGTAAAGCCATTGTGTCAAAGAATAAAATACTGACAACTATTGGATATCAAATTGGAGGTAAAACCACCTATGCAATTGAAGGAAGTGTGTTTATCGCTGGTGCTTTGATCCAATGTTTGCGAGATGAAATGAACATGATTACTGAATCGTCCCAAATTGAAGCGTTAGCAAAAACTGTTTCGGACAATGGTGGAATTACTTTTTTACCATCCCTAACGGGCTTAGGGGCTCCCTATTGGGAGCCAAGTGCAACTGGCGGAATACTTGGAATTACAAGAGGTACTAAAAAGGGTCACATTGCTAGAGCGGCCTTGGAAGCGATTGCTTTACGATCATATGAATTGGTAAATGCCATGCAAAAAGATACAAACACAAATTTTTCGGTTCTTAAAGTAGATGGTGGCGCATCTCAAAACAATCTTTTACTCCAAATTCAAGCCAATGTATTAAATACAAAAGTTGTTCGCCCTGAAATCACCGAAACCACTGCCTTGGGAGCTGCTTTTTTTGCTGGTCTAGCTGTTGGGTTTTGGAAAAGCCAAGAGGAAATTCAAACTGTATGGAAGGAAAATGCCCAATTCCATCCCGATCAAGACAAGACCTTTACAAATCAAATGATTTCACTTTGGAATCAAAGAATTCAGGTAGTTCTTAATAAAGATGGTTAGAGTCGATCAAATCAAAGCAATCGAAACTGCTAAAGAGCCCTGGGATATTGTGATCATCGGTGGTGGCGCTACGGGCTTGGGGGCTGCACTTGATGGAGCCAGCCGAGGACACAAAACCCTACTTCTTGAGAAAAGTGATTTTGCACAAGGGACTTCGTCAAAAAGTACCAAACTCATTCATGGAGGTGTGAGGTACTTGAAGCAGGGCAGTCTACGGCTAGTATTCCAAGCTCTCAAAGAGAGAGGTATTCTTTTAAAAAATGCACCGCATTTGGTGCACAAAATGAGCTTTATCATTCCCATTTATTCGTGGTGGAACCTGCTATTTTATGGTGTCGGATTGATTTGTTATGATCTGTTGGCTGGTAAAAAACGTGTTGGGTCTACTACTTTATTAAGTCGGAAAAAAACACAAACACTTTTGCCGAATCTCAAGGATGATCATCTAGTGGGAGGTATTACGTACTGGGATGCTCAATTCAATGATGCGCGACTTGCCATTAATCTTGCTCGTTCGGCTGTCGCTTACGGGGCAACTGTAATCAACTATTGTTCTGTCAGTTCGCTCCTTAAGAAGAAAGGGGAAATCTGTGGAGTAATTGCCAAAGATCACATCCGTGGGAAAGAATACAAAATTGATGCTAAGGTCGTTTTGAATGCAACTGGTGTTTTTTCGAACCATATTCGGCAAATGGATCAGCCTGATATCAAAAGTAATATCATACCTAGCCAGGGCACACATATCGTTTTAGATCGTAAATTCATGCTTGGAAACCATGCCATTCTGATTCCAAAAACATCTGATGGTCGTGTGTTGTTTTCCATCCCTTGGCACGATAAACTATTGATTGGAACGACAGATTATATAGTCGATTCCATTAGTAACAACCCCACCCCGTTCTCTGAGGAAATCGACTATATTTTAAAAATCATTGGTGACTATCTGAAAAAGCAGCCCACACGGAAAGATATTTTGAGTGTATTTAGCGGATTGAGACCTTTAGTTGCAAGAAAAAATGACAAAACAAAAGACATTTCAAGAAACCACTCTATTGCCGTTAGTCAATCCGGTTTGGTTTCGATAACAGGTGGGAAATGGACAACTTATCGGAAAATGGCAGAAGATGCAATTGATGTTGTACAATCCGTTGGGGGAATTGAAAATCATAGGAGCAAAACAACGGAAATCAAACTTGATGGCTTTGACTCATCGATCACAAATAAAAATCCATTACACTTATATGGTTGCTTCTCGAAAGATATATCAACAATAGATTCATCTACCCGTAATAGCTCATTGGGAAAGAATTTTTATCTTTCAACAAATCAAATTTTATGGGGAATACGAGAGGAAATGGCAATTCGATTAGAAGACATACTGGCTAGACGTAGTCGATGCCTTTTTCAAGATGCTAAAGAAACGATTAAAGTCGCCCCTGTAGTGGCAAAAATTATGGCAGAAGAGCTTGGGCATGACCAACATTGGATTGACAACGAGTTACGAGAGTTTAAGCAGGCTGCTGAAAAATATATAATGAACTAAATCAAAACATATGACACCTTTTTTATCTGAATTTTTAGGAACTTTTGTACTTCTTTTCTTGGGCATTGGCGTTGTAGCAAATGTTTCTTTACAAAACACCCTTGCATCTGGATCTAGTGCAACAGGAAAATGGATTTTAATCACAACTGCATGGGGATTTGCGGTATTTTTTGGGGTTATCGTTTCGGGAGAGTATAGCGGTGCTCACCTCAATCCCGCGGTAACCGTTGGCTTAGCAGCTGCCAATAAATTTGCATGGTCCCAAGTACCAACCTATATTCTAGCTCAATTTTTAGGAGCCATGGCTGGTGCTATTGTGGCATATATCTTTTATAGAGATCATATTAAATTAACGCAAGATGAAGGAGTAATCAAAGGTTGTTTTTCTACGGGTCCTGCCATAAGAAACACTACAAACAATTTTATCAGTGAGTGTATTGGTACATTTATGCTTGTTTTTCTGATATTTTTTATTGCCAGCCCTTTTTTGGAAATCGATGGTGTAGAACAGGTGCAATACGGAATCGGATCAATGGATGCTTTTCCTGTTGGTGTACTCGTTTGGCTAATAGGTATGGCTCTTGGGGGGACAACAGGGTATGCGATTAATCCTGCTAGAGATCTGGGACCTCGGATTATATACGCCTTGGTAAGAGGTAAAAAAGCAAAGCCAGATTGGTCTTATGCTTGGATTCCCATATTCGCTCCTTTAGTAGGTGGATCCATCGCTGGAATTCTATACACTAACTTTTTTTAATTTTCTATGAGATTTATTTTTTATCTATTTCAATTGACATGCTGTTTTATGTCTGCTCAATCACTCATCAAAGGAACAGTTTATGAAGAAAGTAAATTGGCTGTTCCTTATGCAGATATTCTATTAATTCAATCAGATGGACAAACAACATCAGATCAAACATTAACAGATGAAAATGGAATGTTTTTACTTGAAACAAGCCGAACTGGAGTTGCAGAGATACAAATTATTAGTATGGGTTTCGAGCCAATGGTGATTTCAGACTTGAAACTTGATAATAACACCATTGATCTTGGCAGTATAGTTCTATTTGAGGCCGCATATGCACTTGATGACGTAAATGTAACTGCGAAAAAAATTTCATTTACAAGAAAAATAGACCGAGCTATTATTAATCTAGAAGATGATGCTTCTACTTCTGGATCTTCTATTTTAGATGTTTTAGAGCGAACACCTGGTATAATTGTAGACCGGCAAAATGAATCGATTACAATGTTGGGTAAAACTGGGGTTAATGTCATGATTAATGGAAAAATGAGCTACATGCCAGCCAGTGCGATTGTACAATATTTAAATGGATTACGATCAGAAAATGCAACTTCAATTGAGCTCATAACAACACCGCCTTCAAAATTTGATGCTGAAGGTAATGCAGGTTTTATAAATATAGAACTAAAGAAAAGTGCAGATGATGGTTACAATGGTAATATTGCCTCCTCCCTAAGCATAGCAAAAGACAAAACAAGCGAAGACGTTAACTTGAGTTTTAATGTCAACAGTAAAAAATCTAATCTCGCATTTAACTATTCTATTACAAACAGCAAATTGCCCATTGCCTTTGATATGACCAGAAACATGGAGATCAATGGTGTCCCCTCTGAAACATATCTTCAAGCCAAACGAGATAATACTAGAGTAGTACAGAACATAAGATTTGGGTACGATTATGAGCTTTCTGAAAAACTCTCTCTAGCTTTGACTGTTTCAGGATATGAAAATTCGTATGAAATGATAGAAGATAAATATGTCTCTCAATTAGATGAGCTAAATCTTGATGATAACTACTACACGACTGAGGACAACTATTGGAAAAATGCTCAAATGGGTGTTAGTGCATCTTACCGATTTAAAAAAACGAAAATTGATTTTACAAGTGATTATTTGCAATATTCAAATGACCAGCCAGTTTATTATTCAATATCCATTAATGAGCCTACAGAAACAGAAGAATTAAGCCTACAAACCACCAAAAACTCTCCTTTTGAGATATTCGCAAATAGCATTGACCTTGAAACCATTTGGAATGAAAGAATGACTTTCAGCTCCGGAATTAAACATATTGTAAACTCATATCAAAACAAAACGAGTTTATTTGAAAATTCTGTTGTAAACGAATCCTTTTCAACGGATAGTCAATTGGATGAGGACATCTCTGCCATCTATTCACAATTACAAGCTGATTTGAGCGACAACATCAAGGTTCAAGCAGGATTGAGATTTGAATATGCTAATTCTGAAATTTTTTCAAATTTAACACAGGAAAATTTAGTGAACAGAACCTACAAAGATTTTTTTCCTTCGCTATTTTTATCTTATAAAATCAACGATTTTAATAATCTAAACCTTTCTGTTAATCGTAGGATTAATCGTCCTGCTTTCACAGATATGGCTCCTTTTTTATTTTTTGTAGATCTCGATCAGGCCTTTAAAGGGAACGTGGAGTTAAAACCGTCATATACAAATAATATCCAGCTGGATTATCGGTTTAAATCAATTAATTTAAACATTCAATATGCTAATGAAACTGACTTGATTGCTCGTTTTCAACCCAAAGTAGATCAACAAACAGGATTCATCACGATTACACCACAAAATATTGACAAGCAAAAAACGATGACTGCTATTTTGAGTTATTCGTTTTTTCCAATTCAAGATTGGAATTTGAGGTTGTTCACTACAGTTTCCCATATCGATGTCCAAAATGATAACAATTTGGGTAAGTATGACTTACAGGCCTTAAACTATAGATTGAATATCAATAATACCATCAACTTAAACGAAGGCTTTTCTATACAGGTTTGGGGTTATTATAATTCTAAATCATTTTTTGGTATTAGCACATTAGATCCAAACGGATCCTTAAATCTAGGTTTACAAAAGAAATTCAAATCTTATACCCTCTCACTGCAGGCCGAAAATATATTAGACACACAAGATTGGCAGTTTCTAACTGAAAACCCTGAGGACAACTACAGGCAACAAATGAATTGGAGTTTCAGACCGCCTCAAGTAAAATTGTCTCTCAGCTATCTATTTGGCGATAATAATATCAAAGTCAAGGAAATTCGAGAAAGCGAGGAAACAAAAAGAATGAGCTTATAAAAGGCTCAAAACAGATTTATATTTCTAACATCGTTTAAAATTTTAAGGAATACATTTACCAAAAACCTGTTGTCTAAAAGTTAATTGACCTTGACTACCTTTTTGATTTGAGGAGCATACTTTTTAATGGTTGTCTCTACGCCCAATTGCAGGGTCATTTGATTGACTGAACAGGAAATACAGTTCCCTTCAAGTTCCACAATGACCGTATCCCCCTCAATAGCGACTAAGGAAATGTTTCCGCCATCGTTTATCAGAAAGGGGCGTATTTCATCTAGGGCTTGTTCTACTTGTTCTTTGACTTCTACCATACTCAAATTATTAGGAAACTGCTGAACATCCAGCCATGGTTGTGATCTTCACAATTTCGGTTGGAGGTAATTCTTTGTTTCGTTGTACCAACTCTGTAATGAGTGACTGTGTGATAGTCGTAAATGCATCTTCGGTAGCCCCCCCTTGCATCACAGCTGGTCTACCTACGTCTCCAGCTTCACGAAGACTTTGCTCCAGTGGCAAATCGCCTAAAAAAGGAACCCCAACATCCTCGGCAAGATATTTGGCGCCATCTTTTCCAAAAATGTAATATTTATTATCTGGCAATTCTTCTGGAGTAAAGTAGGACATATTCTCCACAATCCCCAAAACAGGAACCTGAATTGAATCTTGTTGGAACATGGCAACTCCTTTTTTGGCATCGGCAAGGGCTACAGCTTGTGGTGTACTGACCACCACAGCTCCAGTCACAGGAAGCGCTTGTAAAATACTCAAGTGAATATCCCCAGTACCGGGTGGTAAGTCAATCAATAAAAAATCGAGCTCTCCCCAGTCCGCGTCAAAAATCATTTGGTTGAGTGCTTTTGATGCCATAGGTCCACGCCATATCACAGCTTGATCTGGTTTTGTGAAAAATCCGATCGATAAGAGTTGAACCCCATAGTTACTCACAGGTTTCATCTTTGATTTGCCATCAACCTGAACAGACAAAGGACGTTCGAAAGCCACATCAAACATTAGTGGCATCGATGGTCCGTAGATATCTGCATCCAATACTCCAACTTCAAAGCCCATATTGGAAAGGGTAACCGCCAAATTGGCTGTCACTGTAGATTTTCCCACCCCCCCTTTTCCAGAGGCAATCGCAACGATATTTTGAACGCCGTCTAAAGCTTTACCTTTAATGATATTGGGTTTTGACGCAGAAGGAGATGCCTGATGGGTCACATGAACTTGAAAGGTATAATCCTCCCCGATTTTGTCTTGTAATACTGATCTAACATGAGTCTCAATTTTTTTTCGAGACTGCAAGCTTGGGCTTGCTAGAGTCAAGTCGATAATAATCTCTTTTCCGATGAATTGCACATTGGTCAGCGCGTTCGCATCCCCAATGGTTTGGGAAGACCCAGGGAGTGTGATGACTTTGACCAGAGATTCGACTGCGGGCTTTTTCAAAATTTCTTTTTTAAAATGATTCTAAATTGCAAATATAGCACAAAGCCAGCAACTTACATAGGGTTTTCCGGATCCCAAAAGACTTGCTTAAAATGGATAATTTGATCGTCTTCGATTTGATGCCCTTCGTTCTCCAATAACTGCTGCATCACTCTCGATCCTCCAAAATGATGTTTTCCAGTAAGTAACCCGTTGCGATTCACCACACGGTGTGCAGGGACATCTAGCTTTGTATGGGCTGCATTCATTGCCCAACCAACCATACGCGCCGATCGGCGCATGCCCAAATGGCCTGCGATTGCGCCATAGCTCGTAACTCTTCCTTCCGGGATTTGACGAACAACATCGTAAACACAATCAAAAAAATCAGCACTATCTGAGGTATTTTTCATAACTAAATTTTAGGTAAGTGATTGGGGTTTGCTGTACCAAATACTGCTGCTCATAAAAGGTTTGAATGGAAATCACCTCCGCTGGAGCATGTACATATTTGTAGATGTCGTGATGCGCCATTTGTGGTCGGATGCCCATCCCGACCAAAACCCCGAGAGTATATCCGTGCAGGAAAGCGCTATCTGTTTTGAGATGTACAACTCCTTTGGTATTCAGAATTCGTTGGTATTTCAGTAAAAAATCGGGGTTTGTCAGCCGATGCTTTGTCCGTTTGAATTTCAGTTGTGGATCAGGAAACGTCAACCAGATTTCGGATACCTCATCATGGGCAAAGACCTGCTCGATAAGTTCAATTTGTGTTCGGATAAATGCCACATTTGAAAGCTGTTCCTCATGTGCTGTTTTTGCACCTCTCCAAAAACGAGCCCCTTTAATGTCAATTCCGATGTAGTTACAATCAGGATTTTGTCGAGCTAAGGCTACAGTATATTCGCCCTTCCCACAGCCCAACTCAACAATGATTGGATTGTCGTTTGCGAAATATTCTTTCCAATGCCCTTTGTGGACAAATGATCCATTGACAAGCGACTCCCTAGCGGGCTGAATCACATTGGGCAAGGTCTCGTTTTCTTGAAAGCGTTTCAGTTTGTTTTTACTGCCCATCGATTTCGGCTATTCCATCGGTATTTTTGTTTGCCTTATCTAACGTAAAAGAAAATTGAGAACCGATATCCACTCGACTTTCCACCAGCAGTTCCTGTTGATGGGCTTCGACAATGTGCTTGACGATCGATAGTCCTAGACCAGTGCCCCCTTCTTTTCGGCTACCGCTTTTATCAACGCGATAAAAGCGTTCAAACAGGCGTGGAAGGTGTTCTTCAGATATTCCCAACCCGTTGTCAGCAATAAGAACTTTAATTGTATCCTTATCGATATCTTCAAATCGGATTTCGGTCGTTCCCTTTTTCTTTCCATATTTGATGGAATTCACAATCAAGTTTGTAAAGACTTGTTGGATTCGTTCCTCATCTGCATGTACCTCGATTGGGAAAAGATAATCCTTATCAAACTCCAGCGATATATTGGACTTTCCTGCTCGAATTTCCAACAATTCAAATACATTTCGAACGTGCTCCACGATATCAAAATCTGACATCACAAGTGCAGTCGTTTCTGTTTCGAGCTGTGTGAGTAAATCCAGATCTTTGACAATGTAAAGAAGTCTATCGACCCCTTTGTTGGCTCGATTTAGGTATTTTTTATTTACATTTTCATCAGACAATGCGCCATCTAAAAGAGTTGATATATATCCTTGAACGGTAAACAGCGGTGTTTTGAGTTCGTGGGCTACATTCCCTAGAAATTCCTTTCGAAATGCATCTTGGCTTTTTAACGTATTGATTTCTGAAATTCGTTTGGACACAATCTCTTTGACTTTCTCCTCCAACTCATCCAAATCAAATAACGGACTTGTAAAATGTAGAGCTTCATTCTCTGCTGCAAAATCTGCGTAGAGGTTTTTGAGGTAGGCGTCTAACAATTGGTTAATCTGTCTGTTTAGCCAGAAGTACAAGGCAAGCGAAAAAAAAACACCCAATCCGATTAACATCACCAAGATATTGGCTGAAAATGGGTTTTGGTCAAATCCGATATAACCGATCAATGAAACGGTGAATACAACAATAAAAAGGCATGCGATGGCATAGACAATGGCAAGTGACTTCCTTCTTTTTGTGAGCACAAGGTATCTGTTTAAATGACGTATTTATAACCAACACCCTTGACGGTCTTAAAGTGCTGATCCCCAATTTTTTCTCTGAGTTTTCGGATATGTACATCAATGGTTCGTCCCCCAACAATGACCTCATTTCCCCAAACACGATCGAGAATGAATTCGCGTTCAAAAACTTTGTTTGGCTTACTCGCCAAAAGAGAAAGGAGTTCAAATTCTTTTCGAGGTAGGATTTTTTCCTCTCCATTATAGATGATTTTGTATTCCTCGCGATTCACCACAAGACTTCCCACTTCGATTAGACTGTTGTTGTCAGCACCATCCTGCATACGACGCAAAAGGGATTTGACCTTACTGATAAGAACTTTGATCTTTACGGGCTTGGTGATATAATCATCAGCACCTGCTTCAAGACCCGCAACCTGTGTGTAGTCTTCACTTCGAGCCGTCAGAAAAACAATGATCAGCTTTTCACCCAACTTGGGTAATTTACGCAGATTTTCACATGCTTCAATCCCATCCATCTTAGGCATCATTACGTCGAGTAATATCAAATGAGGAGATTTGCTTTTGGCTTTTTCAATGGCCTCTTCTCCATTGGATGCCGTGTATACTTTATACCCTTCGTTTGAAAGGTTATAGCTCATGAATTCTAAGATGTCGGGTTCATCATCAACAAGTAAAATCTTAATGTTCTTTTTATTCATGTTTTGCCAAAACTCAAATGTATAAAAATTATGCTTGAATTAAGTAGTCAAACATTAGCTTAATGTTAATAATGTAACTTTGAAATCGATTTATGAACAAGCTGTCGTTTTACGAATCTTCGATTGGGTTTCACACTCAGGCAATCAATTGCTATAAGGAACAGTTTACCCACAACCCGATCTATCGTTCGTTTTGTGATCTCACGCATCGTCATCCTAGCGATTGCGAGTCCCTGGTTCAAATTCCTTTTTTGCCGATTTCTTTTTTTAAAACACACAACGTCCTCACAGGAACTCCGCACTGCTCCCATGTTTTTGAAAGCAGTGGAACAGGTGGAGCAACAAGTTCGCATCAAATAGCAGAGATTCAAATTTATGAACAAAGTTTTATCCATTGCTTTGAGTTGTTTTACGGAAATCCCAAGCAGTTTGCAATCATTGGCTTACTGCCAGGATATTTAGAAAAACCCAATTCATCTTTGGTTTATATGATGCGAAAGTTGATCGAATTATCCGATTGCGCAGACAGTGGTTTTTATCTTGATGACCACCAAAAGTTGCATGAGGTTTTGAAAAGGCGTGAGCGCAATCACAAAAAAACCTTTCTGCTGGGTGTGAGTTTTGCTTTATTGGATTTTGCAGAGCAATTTCCCTCTTCTCTTTCACATACCACTATCATGGAAACGGGAGGCATGAAGGGACGTCGAAAAGAGATGGTTCGCGACGAACTACACGCCCAGCTTCAGCCTAAACTAGGTGTTCGGGAGATTCAATCAGAATATGGGATGACAGAGCTTCTATCGCAGGCCTATGCCAAAACGGATGGCAGATTTCACTGCCCACCTTGGATGAAGGTGTTTGTTCGAGATCCAAACAACCCCATGGGTGTACAAGAGCATGGATTGGGCTGCTTGAATATTATTGACCTAGCCAACAAAAACTCCTGTGCTTTTATCGCCTCCGATGACTTGGCAAAAGTGTATCCCGATGGGTCATTTGAGGTTCTGGGAAGGGTAGATGCCAGTGATATCCGTGGATGCAATCTAATGGTTAGTTAAACACCACCAAAAAATAGTTCTTTTTACCCCGCTGAAGCAGCAAATACCGATCGCAAATCAAATCGGTAGATTGCGCAGTAAAAGATTCCTGTATTTTTTCCTTATTCACCGAAATCGAATTCTCTTTGAGTGCGCGTCTGGCTTCTCCGTTGGAAGACAAAAACCCTGTTGAAGACGCAAGTAGATCAATCGCTGTGATACCCTCTGTAAGTGTTGACTTCGACATGCTGGCTTGCGGAACCCCCTCAAAAACATCTAAAAAGGTTGCTTCATCGAGTTGCTTTAAAGCCGAAGAAGTTGCCTTTCCAAAAAGGATTTCCGAAGCTTGAACCGCCAAAACTCTTTCTTCTTCGGAGTGCACCATACGAGTCACTTCGTCTGCAAGGGTTCTTTGAAGTTGGCGTAAATGTGGTACTTCTTTGTGTTGTGCAATCAAATCAGTGATGGTCTTTTGATCCAAAAAGGTAAAGATTTTGATATAGCGTTCTGCATCTTCATCAGAAGTATTAAGCCAGTATTGATAGAACTTATACGGTGAGGTTTTGGTCTTATCCAACCACACGTTCCCACCTTCTGTTTTTCCAAACTTGGTACCGTCGGCCTTAGTGATCAAAGGGCAAGTCAGCGCGTAGGCCTTACCTTTCGCCTTTCGACGTACCAACTCTGTACCTGTGGTGATATTTCCCCATTGGTCACTGCCCCCCATTTGCAACAAGCAATTGTGATGCTCGTAGAGATGGAGAAAATCATAACCTTGTATCAGTTGATAGCTAAACTCGGTAAAAGACATGCCCTCTTTCGCATCGCTACTCAAGCGTTTTTTGACCGAATCTTTGGCCATCATATAATTGACCGTCAAATGCTTTCCGATATCTCGTGCGAAGTCAATCAAAGAAAAACTTGACATCCAATCGTAATTATTGACCAACTTGGCAGCATTAGGAGAGCTTTCTGTAAAATCCAAAAACCGACTAAGCTGACTTTCAATCCCCTTGATGTTTTTTTCAAGAGTTGCTTGATCCAGCAAATTGCGTTCTTGTGATTTTCCAGATGGATCTCCTATCATTCCCGTCGCACCGCCAATCAATGCAATCGGGCTGTGTCCTGCTCGTTGAAAATGCATCAAAATCATAATCTGAACCAAACTCCCAATATGCAAAGAGTCCGAGGTGGGATCAAAACCAATGTAGCCAGAAGTTGGCTTTTCGTTTAATACCTTTTCCGTATCTGGCATGATATCATGTATCATCCCTCTCCACGCTAATTCTGCTACAAAGTTCTTTGCCATTTGTTTTCTGTTACACAAATATAAGACCTAGTTGATGATCTAAAAAAGGATCCCCTATTTGGTGATATTTTTTTTCTGTTTTGGTTTGATGTCTATCGAATCGTTCTTAAGCATCTTATACTCCCTCTCTTCCATATTTTTTTCAAATTCTTCGAGTTTTGTCTTTGCCGTACTGACAATACGCAAGTATGCTTTCGGCTGTTTGGCATAGTAGGCATTACTGCTTGTAAACTGAGCGCTATCAATGTCATGAAACTGATAAAAAGAGTCTGTGTCCAAAATGATTCTCTCATTTTTATCTTTGGGAACAAATCCTTTAGCAGCATCCAAAACAGCAAGCTCAAAAATCAAGTCAGCCATTTTCTCTTCCCCAATCAAACTTTCAGGCGGCACTTCCTCCACCTGCGCACAGGACGATAGAATCATAAACACCAAAAGGATTGCTTTTTTCATCTGGTAAATGCTACCGGCATTGCCGCTTTTTGATTCGAAAATTTACCTTGATTATAAACCAAAGCCCCATTGATAATTGTATGGGTCACCTGTGATCGAAAGCTTTGCCCCTCCAGCGGAGACCATCCACATTTATAAAGGATATTATCTTTAGAAACCGTGTATGGCGCATCCATATCCACGAGAACCAAGTCGGCATAATACCCTTCTCGCACAAACCCACGTCGGTCGATATCAAATAACTTTGCGGGATTGTGTGCCATTTTTTGGACAATCTTCTCGATTGATATTTTACCTTGCAAATGACATTCCAACAGCACAGACAAAGCATGCTGTACCATCGGTCCTCCAGAAGGTGCTTTGAAGTAGGGATTCATTTTCTCATCTATGGTGTGGGGGGCGTGGTCGGTTGCGATGATGTCAATGCGATCATCGTTGAGCGCTTCCCAAAGTCCAGTACGATCTTGCGCAGTTTTTACCGCTGGATTCCACTTTATCAAACTTCCCTTATCGGCATAGTCGGCATCGGAAAACCAAAGGTGATGAATGCAAACTTCTGATGTGATTGTTTTGGATTCTACAGCGGGATTACTTTCAAATAGCTCTGTTTCTTTGGCCGTTGACAAGTGAAATACATGCAGTCTTGCACCTGTTTCTTTGGCCAGTGCTACGGCGTTAGAGGACGATTGGTAACACGCTTCCTCCGATCGAATCTGCGGGTGACAAGACATGGGAATCTCTTCTCCGTATTTCTCAGTGAAAGTCGCCATGTTCTGCCGTATGGTTTGCTCGTCTTCGCAATGAACAGATATCGGTAGCTTGGTATTTGAAAAAATATTGCGGAGCACCTCAGGGTTGTCAACCAGCATATTGCCTGTTGAAGAGCCCAGAAAGAGTTTGATCCCCGGAACACGGCATGGATCAACGGCGAGCATCTCATTGAGGTTGTCGTTGGTGCCTCCAAACTTAAATCCATAATTGGCCCAAGAACTTTGATTGGCAATTTCGATTTTGTTTTCAAATTCCGCCCAAGTCGTGGTTTGTGGGTTGGTATTGGGCATTTCAAAAAAGGTCGTAATCCCTCCAGCAACCGCAGCGCGACTCTCGGTTTCTATTGACCCCTTGTGGGTAAGACCTGGCTCACGAAAATGGACTTGATCATCAATCAACCCTGGTAGGAGTATCTTCCCCTCGGCACGGATTTCGATGTCTGCACTTGATTCGATATTTGGGGCAATCTCTGCGATAAACGACCCTTCAACCAAAATATCAAGGGCTTTGATTTGTCCCTCATTGACCATTTTGGCTTGTCGAATTAAGAGCGTTTGCTTATTTGGCATACCAACTTTTTATTTTCATCAAAATTATACCAAAAATGGCTTCGCTGATAATCGAACGATTCATTTTTGAAGTGCCACGAGCACGATCGGTAAACACGATCGGGATTTCGGTTAGTCGAAAACCCTTGACCCATGCTTTAAATTTCATTTCAATCTGAAAAGCATAGCCAGTAAAGCGAATACTTTCTTCGATCATTGCTTGAATTACTTCTTTTTTATACCCCACAAAACCAGCTGTCGTGTCTTTTACTGGCATTCTTGTAATCAAACGAACATACAAAGACGCAAAATAGGACAATAAAATACGAGATAAAGGCCAGTTGACAACCTGAATCCCGCGTACATACCGAGAACCCACCGCAACATCTGCATCGTTGTTTTGTAGTGTCTCTTGCAATTTGAGCAAATCGTAGGGATCATGTGAAAAATCAGCGTCCATTTCAAAAATAAAATCGTGATCGTGATCCAATGCCCACTGAAAAGCCTCCATATAGGCAGGACCCAAGCCCTCCTTGTTGGGTCGTTTGAGAAGGTGTAAACGATTTTGAAATTTTGGTTGTAGTGCTTCGACTAATCTAGCCGTTCCATCAGGTGAATTATCATCTACAACCAGCATATCGAAAGGGAAATCCAAGGCCATTACGGCAGCTATCATCTCCTTGATATTTTCGGCCTCATTATAGGTCGGAACAATAACTAGATTTTTCATCATAACACTCTCGATACAAAAGTAGGGAATTCGACGGTCTTGTTCCCCTACCATTGTTTACTTTTGCACTGTGAATGAAATTGCTTTATTACGACTCACTTCTGATGACTCAACAGGGATGTGGTATTGCCTGTTGCTCTTGTCTATTTTACTGCTTATCAAGTTCAGAGACCAAGGTTTATTTTTTTCCATCACACGAATCGGTCACACGGATATCCCGTCCACCAAAAAAATTGATGCGCCGTTCGAAAACATCAAAATTCAAGATGTCTTGGCTTTTGTATTTCGTGGACTGGTATTTGGGTATTTCACTTTCACATTATTGGCGCACTGGGAGCTGATCGATGCATCCACTACCCCTATCCATATGGTAATTGGGGTATGGCTTGGCTACACCCTGATTAAGTTTATCATCGAAATGATGATTGGATTGGTTTGGCGGTCGAGCCGCATACTTCTCGAAGTGATTGTACGAAGAGGCTTGCTCAAAACCAAGGCCACATTTTTATTGTTTATTTTTATCTTAATCTCTCAATATCCACCCATAAACAATGCAATTTACTGGGCCATTGCTGGGGGGATATATCTCGTGTATTATCTCGTTGGTTATCTGTTCTTTGCAAACCCCTATCAACAACTGATACGGAAAAAGTTAGTGTTATTTATTTCGTATGTTTGCACCCTTGAAATTGGAACCCTTTGGGTTTTGATTGAGCTAATCAACCAAACCAACAACTAATACGTTTCTATGAAAGTAAAAACGATACTTGTTTCACAGCCCGAGCCAGCGATTGAAAACTCACCTTACAATCAACTAGTAGAAAAGCGAAAAGTTGCAATTGATTTTAGACCGTTTATTCATGTAGAGGGTGTTCCAGCTAGAGAGGTGCGCAAACAAAAAATTGACCTCAGTGCGTTTTCTGCCATTATTCTCACAAGTCGTAACGCTGTCGATCATTTTTTTAGACTTGCTGAAGAAATGCGCTATCCCATTCCTTCTACCCTCAAATACTTTTGCCAGTCTGAGGCAGTAGCTTACTACCTGCAGAAATATGTGGTCTATCGCAAGCGAAAAGTCTATGTCGGCACACGGAATTTTGCGGATTTAATCGAGCTGATGAACAAACACAAAAACGAAAGCTATCTACTCCCTTGTTCGGACGTGCTAAAAGCAAATGTGCCTGATGCACTCGACACCCTTGGCGTAAACTGGACCAAAGGGGTGTTTTACAACACCGTGATCAGCGACTTGTCTGATTTGCGTGATGTCTATTATGATATTCTTGTGTTTTTTAGTCCTTCTGGAATCGAGTCTTTGTTTCACAACTTTCCAGACTTTCAGCAAAACAACACGCGCATTGCCGTCTTTGGCAATAGCACGGTAAAAGCAGCCGAAGCAGCCGATCTCCGCATCGACATCTTGGCGCCAACTCCCGCCAATCCGTCGATGACCAAAGCACTTGACGAGTATATAGCAAAAATGAATAAGCGGTAGGTTTGTCACAAAAAAAATTGAAATTAAAAAACCTCAACAAAATGTTGAGGTTTTTTTTTGTGCGGGTGAAGGGACTCGAACCCCCATGCCGTGAAGCACTAGATCCTAAATCTAGCGTGTCTACCAATTTCACCACACCCGCTTGTAATGGCTAGCAAATATAAACACATTTACCGATTTTTAGTCTGTAAATTATACGATATCTTCGTATCCAATTCAACGCTATGTCATCACAAGCCACCTACATCGAAAAAAACAAAAATCGATTCCTCGAAGAACTGTTTTCACTCATCCGTATTCCCTCTATTAGCGCCGATTCGGCCTATGCGCCACATATGCAAACCGCCGCACAAGCGGTGGCAGATGCGCTCAAAAACGCAGGGTGCACCCATACCGAACTCTGCCCCACCGCCGGCTATCCCATTGTCTATGGGGAAAAAATCATCGACCCTGCCCTGCCCACTGTCCTCGTTTATGGACATTATGACGTACAACCCCCCGACCCGCTGAATCTATGGGACACTCCGCCCTTTGAGCCAGAAATCCGCAAAACCGACCTCCACCCCGAGGGAGCCATTTTTGCACGTGGTGCATGCGATGACAAAGGACAGATGTTTATGCACATCAAGGCCCTCGAGGTGATGGAACAAAATGGTGGTACTCCCTGCAATGTTAAGTTTATGATCGAGGGGGAAGAAGAAGTGGGCAGCGACAACCTCGAAACCTTTGTTCGAGCAAACACCAAAAAACTCGCCAATGATGTCATTTTGATTTCGGATACAGGTATGCTTGCCAACGACATTCCTTCAATCACCACCGGTCTCCGAGGCATGAGCTATGTAGAAGTCGAAGTCACAGGTCCCAATCGCGACTTGCACTCAGGCCTCTATGGCGGAGCTGTTGCCAATCCCATCAATATCCTGACAAAAATGATTGCTTCTCTCCACGATGAGAATAACCAAATCACAATCCCTGGTTTTTACGATGACGTGGAAGATTTAAGTACTGCCGAACGTGCTGATTTTAAAAACATTCCATTTTCATTAGAAAATTATCAAAATGCCCTTGACATCGAGTCCGTTTATGGTGAGGAAGGTTTTTCGACTCTCGAGCGTAAATCGATTCGCCCTACGCTAGATGTCAATGGGATTTGGGGTGGCTATACGGGCGAAGGCGCAAAAACAGTCATCACATCAAAGGCCCATGCCAAAATCTCTATGCGATTGGTACCAAATCAGAAGTCGGAAGAAATTACCAAATTGTTTATGGATCATTTTGTGTCTATCGCGCCCAAAGGGGTAACGGTTAAAGTCACACCGCATCACGGCGGTGAGGCCTATGTCATGCACCCTGACGGACTCGAGTTTCAGGCAGCTTCAAAGGCCTATATTGAAACCTTTGGCAAAGCACCCATCCCAGTGCGTGATGGCGGGAGTATCCCAATCGTTGCCTTATTTGAAGAAACCCTGCAAAGCAAAACTGTACTGATGGGATTTGGACTGGATAGCGATGCGATTCACTCTCCAAACGAGCATTTTGGGGTGTTTAACTTTTTAAAGGGGATTGAGACCATTCCGCACTTTTATAAGCACTTTACGAAGATGCAGCAAGAAAGTCGATAAGAAACAAGTCAGCAGAAATACCATCGGCTAGAAATGCACCTTTTGGTGTGGTTTTTAGGGCATTGTTTTCGATGTGAAGAAGACCTTCATCCACAAAACGCTTGGCTTGATCTTCCAAATGCTGGCGATAGCGCAATCCCAATTCGTTTTCCATTGCTTGTAGCGATACGCCCCATGATGCCCGAAGTCCAATCATAATGGATTCGTTGAAGCGATCAACAACACTTAGCTTTTCAATCGTTTGTGGCAACTCCCCCTTTGCGATCTGCTGCATATAGCTCGCATTGTTACTCACATTCCAATACCGCTGATTCCCATCAAACCCATGGGCAGAGGGGCCAATTCCCAAATAGGTCTTGCCTTGCCAATAGCCCGTATTGTTTTGGGAGTGGTAACCCGGTTTGCCAAAACTCGATAATTCGTAATGATCATAACCCGCCTGTGTCAGGGTATCAACCAAATGGTGAAACTGCGCCTCCACCACCTTTTCATCGAGAAGAGAAACCACACCCTTATCCACAAAACGCTCAAGCGCTGTTTTGGGTTCTAGCGTGAGGGCATAAGACGAGATATGTGGCACCTCGAGTTGAAGGGCATAGTCAAGATTTCGTTTCCAATCATCTAGGGTAGTGTTTGGATTTCCAAAAAGAAGATCAATCGAGACATTGTCAAATTCTTTTTTCGCATGCTCTACAGACGACAGGGCCTGCCTGGCGTTGTGCGCGCGATTCATAAGCTTGAGTTCATCATCCAAAAACGATTGCACTCCGATCGAGAGGCGATTGATGCCCAACTTCTGAATAGCAAGGATATAGGCAGGGCTTAGGTCATCGGGGTTGGCTTCGAGTGTGATTTCGGGTTTGTCAATAACTTCAAATTGATTATACACCTCACCCAGCAAAACCCGAAGTTGTTGGGGGGTTAACACCGATGGCGTTCCACCGCCAAAATAGATGGTCTCCACAGGAAGTTTGGCGTCTTGCTTTCGCAGACGGATTTCTTGTCGGATTGCGTTGACCATATCATCTGCAAAGCGCATCGAAGTCGAAAAATGGAAGTTGCAGTAGTGACATGCCTTTTTACAAAAAGGGATATGGAGATAAATTCCCGACATGCTATTTTTTTATACGGTGTGCTTCTTGTTTGACAAAGGCACCCCAACCCGAGTAACTTTTCCCTGATTCTTGCCCCGGATTAAAAAAATGACAGACGGCAGCAGCAAGGCCATCAGTAGCATCAAGATTTTTTGGCAAGGTTTTCAGATCGACCAGTTGTTGTAACATTTTGGCAACTTGTTCTTTGGAGGCATTTCCATTACCAGTTATCGCCATTTTGATTTTTCTGGGAGAGTACTCGGTAATTGCCAATTCTCTAGAAAGACCAGCAGCCATGGCAACCCCTTGTGCACGCCCTAACTTGAGCATGGATTGCACATTTTTTCCAAAAAAGGGAGCTTCCAAAGCCATTTCATCGGGGTGGAACTCATCGATAATGGCAATGGTCTTTTCAAAGATTTTTTGAAGGCGCAAATAGTGGTTCTCTTTGGAGTTCATCACCAACTCGTCCATATGCAAAAGCGTCATCTGTTTTCCGTTTACTGCAATCAAACCATAGCCCATGACAGTTGTTCCTGGATCAACACCCAAAATAATACGCTTCGAAGAAGGAGTCGTTTCTTTCATTGTCAGGTCAAATCAATTTTGTAGTTGGATGGGAATACGAAACTGCACTTGGGCAGTTACCCCAAGGTTGGTTTTGGTCGCAGGGCTCATTATCGGTAGCTTTTCGATCGCCATTTGCATGGCCTCTCGAATCGCATGATCGTTGTCTGGCTCCATCCCTTTGAATTGAACTTTACCCCTTTGGTCAACTGCCACATGAAGCACGACTGCCTTGGGTGCATTGGGGTTGAGCGGAAAGGGGTTGTCGGTAAAATAGACCCCAACGGCTCTTGAAGTAGACGCTTGAAAGCAATCCCATTGGTCAGTTGTGGATTCTCTGTCTTCACAACCTGGATAAACGGGGGGTTGATCGGTTGACTGCCAGGACGTGTTGGGCTTGCGAACTTGCTCTGCACCAGTTTGATTACAGGCATTCGCCAGTATGATTAGCCCAATAAAAAATGCCCTCAACATTGGTATTGAAAAGTACAAAAAAATTTGTGGAATCATTTGTGTACTGATTCGTCTTCGCTAATTTAGCACACCGATAGATTTCTGATGGATATACTCCTACTTATTTCTGGTGGTTTACTCATTTTGCTCGGCGTGGCAGGTAGCTTTTTACCCATCATCCCAGGGCCTGTGTGCAGTTGGTTGGGTTTGTTGGTTCTTCAACTGACGCAAAGTGTTCCGCAAAACACTTCCTTTTTGATAATTACGTTTGCCATTGCCCTTGTAATTTTCCTATTGGACACCTTGCTCCCCGTTTGGGGAACAAAAAAATTGGGAGGTACGCGAATGGGTACAATTGGTTCGGGGATTGGTCTGCTTATCGGATTTTTCTTTGGGCCAATCGGTCTGATATTAGGTCCGTTTGTGGGCGCATTGGCTGGAGAGCTGACACAAAGTTCAGACATTAGAAAAGCCGTCCGCGCAGCTTTTGGGTCTTTGGTTGGGTTTTTGGCTGGAACAATGATGAAGTTTACCCTTGCTGTGGTGTACTTGATTTTATTTGTCAATATTTTTTGGAAACACAAAGAACTTTTTTTCTAAAAATCTCCGGCAATCGGCAGTTCTTATCAAATCACAATACTATACTTAAGAAAGAACTCTTCAATGTGAGGATACGCTTACTACTACCATAAATTATCAAATCACAATAAATTTTAACTTCACGAATACTTATGTAAGTCGGTAGCATATACCTATCGATCTATGATTGCCTTTGGGGCTGTTTATGTGTCCATATTTCTTTTATTTTTTGGATATTACCTAGGTTATCAACAAATACTTTTTTAGGGTTATAAGTCAGCCATCCTGTTTTTCTTCTCCCAAAATTCAATACTCGAATATAGTTGGGAAACGAGGTGTCGTAAATATCTGCATCATACACCTGTCTGAATTCGTAGAACTTAGTTGAAATTCGCTGTACGCAGTAGAGATGCTCCATGATTTTTCGTTTGGGCAGATTGTCTAAATTAAAATAATCCTCATCTGAAAGCCCCATCAAAAAACAATAAACAAGTCTGTGTCGTCTTTACATTTCCAAAGGTGCTAGAAAATATAGAGGTATTTCTTCTTTTCTTGTGAATCAACTAAAATTGAATGTGAACAAGCAAAAAATAGCTATGAATCGTAAAAAATGAAAAAATAATCGTGTAAGAAAACACGTAAATTGATATAGTCTAAATCTTAGAAATAATCAAAACGATTGTCCACCACCTCATACTGATCGCGAATAACCTCATCAACTAAAGGGCGCAAGCGAATGATCACTTCCTCGCTTAGCAAACTGGAAAATCCTTCATAAGAACGCAATGGAGTCGCTTCTTCAAAGAGGTCCACTTCCAACACAAAGATCCCCTGTTTCCCTTGTATAAACGCAGAGGTCTCATTCATTTCTAATGAAAATCCTGACCCAACGACAAAGGGCTCTGTGCCTGCGCCAGCAATCGACCCTGCAGCGGCATTAATCGCAGATGAAGTCGAAATGGTTTGTCCATAGTCTTCTGCAAGATTCGCAAGCGTTGCATTGTCGCCGTATTTGGAAGCGAGTAGCTCATATTTTTTGTCTTGCAATAATATTGGGCGAACACGATTCTGGGCATCTTCTACGCTCGAAGTACCTGCGGCTGTCGCATCGGTCAGCTCTGCAACCACATAGCCACCACCCATAAGATCAAATCGTTTGATGTCATTTACTTTCGTTTCTTTCTCAAACGCCCACTTTACAATGGTACGTTGAGCACCCAAACCTGGAATACTCTCTTCCATAAGCGATAAGCTAGCGGCACTTCGTGGATCATTTCCAGATGTTTCTGTTGCCGATGTAAATCCGTTTTTCTTGCTATCGATCTCAAATTCGGTTGCTGTGCGAAAAACTTCGTTGCTCGTGGCTTCAGACGGTACGATCTTTTTTACCACCGACGCAATCAAAACGACATCTTCTTTTTCTTGTACCTCGATAATATGATAGCCAAAGTCGGTCTCTACAACGCCTATAGAGCCAATTGGCTTTGCAAATGCATAATCGTTAAACGCCTCTACCATATCGCCACGTCTAAAAAATCCGAGATCACCACCCCGATTTTTTGATGGACCGTCAGAATAGGTCCTTGCCAACTCCGCAAAGTCCGCTCCCTTCCCAAGTGCCAGACGCAACACACGATAGGCCTCACGGCGTGCTTCTGCTTTTGTTCGCGTAACTTCACTAGATGCGCTTTGAGAACCCGCATAAGCAAACAAAATATGTCGTGCCTTTACCGAACCGCCACGGTCAAAATCCATCATTCGAGATAGCTTAAATTGAGAACCGTCTTTATAGGGCCCAAATACTTCGCCTTCTTTAAGTTCAAAAAGCGTATTTGCATAGGTTCCTAATTGAGCTTTGGTTTGATAGGTTTCGGCATAGGGTACTTCTGAATATTCGGCGATAAACTCCTGGACGTTATCGGTTTGAGAAAATGATGCTAAAGTCTCTTCCGATTCACTTACTTCATTAAAGATAACTTGTGGCTCCAATAGTTTTTTGAGTTCATTTTCAATGGCTAAGTTATCCTCAACTGAAGCCGTTTCATCAAACACAACATATCGAATGGAACGACTCTCCTCGACCTCAAAGTCGGCAGAATGCGTATTGATGTATTTTTTGATGTCCCGATCGGTTACCGTTACCAAACTATCAGGAATTGAAGTGTAAGGAACTTTCACATACGAAATGCTGATTTTATCATTCTCAAGCGCATGGACTACTTTTCCGTCAAATGCTGTGTGATAAATCCCAGCACGTATCATCGTTGTATAAAGCTGCTTACTGATGCTGCTTTGTATTGACTCCTCTTGTAATTGCCATTGACGGTACACCTCTGGGTTGTTTCTTTTGCTGTCATTGATAAAGTCGGTAAATGCAACGACATCAAATTCCCCTAAAGCGTTTTGAAAACGACTGTCTTGTCTGAAACCTGGAGAATTGGCGATAAAATTTTCGACATGGTCACGCCCAACCGCAAGACCGAGTTCTTCTTGTAGTTGATCGAATGAATACTCAGTCACAACTTGGTCCCATACCGTATTCACAGCCTGAACATTGCTCATTCCTGTATTTCGTTCTACCGCATCGACACGTCGACTAAATTGTTCAATATTGACTTCTTCATCACCAACAATCGCAACTGGTTCTTGGCTCATCGCACCTGCTCCATCGAATACACCTGATATAACAAAAGCAAAAAGTGCCATACCAATGACTAGAATTAAAACAATAGATTTTTCTCGAATTTTACCTAATATGGCCATGAGTCATGTTTTTTGATCGTAGGCGAAAATACAACTTCTTTGGCTGAAAAAAAAGATGTAAAACAGCGTGCTAACGAGCAAGGATTTTGACAATCTCGATTTTACTAGCTGTCACCTTTTGAATCTCAAAATCGTAATCTCCAATTTTTACAATTTCCCCCTTGCTCGGGATATTTTCTGTGTGATGAACAATATAACCCCCTAGGGTTTCGTACTGATCATCTTCAATCAAATTGAGCTTGTATTTGTCGTTGAGATAATCCACCTCAAGTCGAGCAGAAAGCACATAATCTCCCGATTCCAACTTGAGCTCGGTCAAATCAACTTGATCGTATTCGTCTTCAATTTCTCCAAACAACTCTTCTACAATATCTTCAAGAGTTATCATTCCAGCAGTACCGCCATATTCGTCGAGTACAATCGCTATGCTTTTTCGTTTTTTGATAAGGGAGTTCAAAATATCTTTAATCAGCATGGACTCTGGAACAAACTCAACAGGGTGCGTGATGGAACGGATGTTCTTTGGATTTTTAAACAAGTCAAAAGCATGAATATAACCAACTACATTGTCAAGATTTTCCTTATACACTAGGATTTTTGAAAACCCTGTGCTGGAGAATAAACTGATCAGTTCTTTATTGGATACATAACGGTCGACAGCCGTAACTTCAGCTCGGGGCACCATCACCTCTCTCGCTTTTCGATCATTGAATGTCAATGCATTATGAAAGATTTGCACCTCACTGTCCAAATCCTCATCATCAGTTGACTCTACCTGCTCGGTCACATATTCTTCTAAGTCAACCCGTGAAAAGGCAGTTGGGATATGGTCCTCACTTGTCTTAAACACCCGTTTGAGAATCACATTGGAAAACCATAAAAACGCATTGGTCAGCGGACTTAAAACGTGGTAAAACAAAACTGTCGGAATGGCAAAAAATTGCAATAAAGCATTTGCATATATCTGAAATACAACTTTGGGTAAAAACTCAGCAGTAATCAAAATCACGACTGCGGAAATCAAAGTTTGCACAAAGACAATGGAAAGGGCTAAGTCGTTAATTCCAATGGATTCTGGATAGATTTTTTCGATTAGAAAATCTCCCATAAACAAGCCATAAATGACCAATGCGATATTGTTACCGACAAGAGTGGTTGCAATAAATTTTGAGGGATTTTCAGTGATTTTGGCCAAGGCAGTAGAGACCAGACCAGGTTGTTTGATTTGTAACGCCAAACGAACGCGATTGGAAGACACAAAGGCGATTTCCATTCCAGAGAAAAAAGCGGATAGCATTAAGCATCCAAAAATGACAAGCAGTTCAGGAGTCATTATTGGTTTTGATTTCTACTTTCAAATTTTTTGCGATACTTTCGACGAAAGAAAAACATCCCGAAAGCAGCGGCTCCCAATATGCAAGAAATATAAAATCGCTGATTCATACTTTGTATGTTTGCGATGGCCTCGATGGTGAATACAAATCCAAAAAAGAGGTACATTTTTTCAGAAAATCTGTGAAACTTGTTCATTTAGTCTATGTCTTTGACTTGAATATTTCCGCTAATCATCCCCGTCATCAATTTTCTAAAGGATCGATTGGCATCCAGTCGAACTGCCTCAATATCATACGATGCATTGGTAAAAGTAAAGTTTTTTTCTGTGAACAACCACTCCTGACCAGCATCCCAATACAACTGACTGGTGTTTAATCTTGTTCCTGTGGTATCGGAAATCACCACATTTCCTCTCAGATCAATGATTTCTGTTTTTGGATAATAGATGCCGTAATCTGAGCTAACAAAAGTAACTTCACCTCGATTGCCGTATAATGTTGCATCCAAGCCCTGCGGGAATTCGGAGTACGGAAACTTTTGATTTGTAAAATCAATATTAATCGGCGCAATTAGTTCGGCCTCTATTCGAGCAGAGTCAGAATAAATCAAATGTAGCTCTTCCGTAATCCCGACAGGTATCTCATCAAACTTATTCATTTTCTGAACGGCTGAAAACTGATCGGTACAATTCGTGAGCGTTATTGCACACAATAAAGCAAGACACCCCTTGCGAATCATCTCTTTACAGATTAGGAACCGTTACAGAAGACCGAATCCAACAGTCAAATGAAATCACTTCACCCGCTTTGCCTTGGGTAAAGATATCTGTCTTTGAAGGCGCACGTCCTGTATAGCTCGCTTCGAGTTTTTGTGAGGTCTTCTTTAGCGATGGATCTACGAGAGCTGCTCTGCGCGCGGTTTGTGCGGCCAACCAGTACACGGCTTGTTTCTCAAACTGACTGTTTCCACAATCGTTCGCACTATCTGCATATAGTCCAGCAATCAGGATATAAGCTTTCCCCATAGAGGGCTTGTTGGACAAGGCCTGGTTTGCATATTTTCGAGCTTGACTTTTCAATCCTCTCTTTTTGAGCTTTATCGCTATCTTATACAAGATTTCTGCCTTCCTGTAAGCGTCTGACTCAAGGGTTAGCGATTCCTCGTAAAAAGAGATGGCTTCGTTTGTATTTCCGGCTTTATCTTTCAAAATCCCTAAATAGTAAGCGGAATCTGCAGAAGGACTCAAACTGTGTAAAGCCTCTACAAGCTCAACAAATAATGGATCGTCTGAACACTCTTTAGCGTCCATACGACTTGCAGCGCGTTTTAGCCATTTTTCATCGGATTTATTCTCATCAAAATTTGAACGGTATAGCGGAATCAAGTTTTCACAGGATGCTTCTTGAGAAATAATCGCATCCAAATTGTTGGCATAGGTCGAATTCGCCCGGGAATTGATTTCAGCAACACGTTTACTCCGTTTGTCCCTAGACGTTAAGGTTTCTCCTGCATCTTCTTTTTTTAAAATACGATCAAAAGTTTTGGAGAGTTTTTGATTTTCGATGGTAAACTTTTCAGAGACATCTTCATATTTTGAAAACAGGGCATCCATAGTCACATTTTCATCCCCATTTTTGTACATCGTGTACAGGGTTTTAAAATAACTGTAGAGTGCTTTTGGATTAGCAAAACTTTCCATATCAGAGATAAAGGCCTGGTCAAAAGTAGCATAGATTTCGGCTAGCGGTACGGTTTCAAATTCCAGCATCGCCTGTGCTTTTGCTGACAAAATTTTGCCACGTTGTGACTTTCCTGCACGATCTTTGGGAAAATAGCTCAGCCAATCGTCATAAAGAGCGTTTAACATCGAAATGTATTCTGTATTGCTTTCTTCGTTTTTAATTTTGTGACCTAGGATACGCTCACCATAAATGTATGTGGCTTCGTTTAGCACTGGGCAATGTGTTTTTACTTCCAACCACGGTGCATAGGCAGAGTCGTAGTTTTTAACTTTTGCAAACTCCGCAAAAATACTGAGGTTTGCTGGACAGTCTGCTGCAGATTGAGCAGAGAGTTCTCCAAATGAGAATAAAAGTAGAATTAAAAAGGTTAAATTTTTCATTTTAATTGTATTTACGCTTTATAAACCAACGGTCATTGAGTGAAAACCCAATGCGGATGTTGATATAATTTTCTTCAATTAGGGACTCACCTCCGGCTCCCAATTTTCCAAGTTCAAAGCCCATATTGACATTCGAAAAGCCAGCTACTGGTATGCCAACCCCAAAAGTAATGCCAGTATTTTCAATCGCTTTGTCATTCAATATCATTCCTGTTTTAGATGAAACAAACCCAATTCGGTATACGATGCGTTTCCAATAACTGGAAAACGAGTCGTATTCAGGAATAAAATAGCCCCCTATTGATAGCTGAGAAGCTGGTTCGTATCGCACACTCCCAACAGCGTAAAACGCATTGTCAAGAGAGCCATCTGTCTCTGTCCACTGTCCACCAACATACCATTTTTTGGGCTCTCCAATTCCACCGCCTATGGTTTGTTTGGCGGGGAGCTCACTTCTGGTTTCATCGAGTCCCTCAAGAGACAAGTTTACTTCTTGCGTATCGCGTTGTTCACCCAGTGAGTTGAATGTGGATATGGAGCGAGTATTGTAAGATTCTAGATTGGCTTTCGGTTGATAGGCATAATGCAATTGCATTTGGAGCCGATTCGAAAGGTCAATTTTATAATATGAGGAAAGATTCCACTCCACACCTCTTAGCTCTGATTCGTTGTTTAGTTGAGAGAGGAGATTAATTCCTTCGTCTTGTCGGGTGTGAACTCTAAAAATCGATCCAAAATTATAGTGAACCGAAGCCCCAATCCCCAAATTTTTTGTGGGAGAGAACCCCAAAGAAAAGAAAACCTGATTGATTCCGCCATTTCCCTCATAATTCGAATTGGAACTCAAACCGTTAATTTCATCGGAAACACTGAGTCGATAACCAACTGCTGTTTTCGGTAAAAGTCCAAAACCAAATCCGAAATACTTTGTCGGAATAGCCACTGTCATATAATCGATACCTGCCGTTTCATTTTTTGAAGAATTGGCATCTGATATAAAATCTCGTGTCGAATAACTCGCACCAATATTGTAGTTAACAAGCTTCAGTTCAGCCAAAGAAGCAGGAGAAGAAACGTTATAGTGAATACTATCAACATGTGCCACAAGCCCACCCATCGATCTTTGATCAGCAGTTCCTGAAAATAAGGACTCCCCCAATCCGTAAAAAGAATATGGTGAAAGGGTTCCTTTTTGAGCGAACAAATGGGACGTAATGAGCAGAAAAGTAATTAAAAAAAAGCGAGTCATTTATGACTTATTCGTTTCAAGCAAGAGATTTAGTCCGATGGCTAAAAAATTTTCGTTCGCTAAGATGCCATTTTTTACCCGTTTAGACAAGAAACCAGCGTCTCCTCCTGTTAAAATTATCCTAAATGTTGGTATTGATGTTTCAAATCGACTAATAAATGCTTCTATCTCAGCAACGACACTCGAAATTACCCCGTGATGCATGGCCTCGTCGGTATTGGTGGGTGGAAAAGATGATGGCTCCTGTATCTCCAGATTGGGGAGTTGATGGGTAAACCTATGCATTGCTTGATATCTCATCATCAAACCTGGGCTGATGACACCGCCAAGGTGGTGTGCTTTTGCAGTCATCAAATCATAAGTAATACAAGTGCCCGCATCGATGATCAAAACATTTTCTTCAGAATTCAAGTACATCGCAGCTGCTAGGCCCGCTACTCGATCGATTCCTAAGTTTGAAAATGGAGAATAATCTGATGTAAAAGGAAGTTGAAGTTTATGATGCGCCTCTACAAATTGGGTGTTGTTGAAAAGCGTTTCCAAATCCGATTGAACATTCCCAACCTGCGAGAGAATGGAATGTGTGATTTTATGTGTATCGATAATGGATTGCCATGGAATGGTTTCCGTACTGGAAAACTTCTGGGTTGATTGTAGTTCCAAGCCGTTAAAAAAACCGAGCTTGGTTTGTGTGTTACCTATATCAATTGTGAGATTCAAAACAATAATTCGCAAGTGCTAAAATACTGGAATTTTTATTAGCCCCTTGTCAGTTCTATAAAGGGTTTTATATTTGCATCTGCTTAAGCGCATGGTACCTTAGCTCAGTTGGTAGAGCAAAGGACTGAAAATCCTTGTGTCCCTGGTTCGATTCCTGGAGGTACCACAAACTCCGAGCTTGTTGTAAGCTCGGAGTTTTTATTTATAACATCTTTAAAAAATCGGTTTCTTGTTTGGTCAAGTGCCGCCAAGTTCCTCTAGGAAGGTCTTTTTTGGTGAGCCCTGCAAAAACAACTCGATCCAAAGCAATCACCTCATATCCCAAGTGTTCAAATATGCGCCTTACGATTCTGTTTCTGCCCGAGTGAATTTCCAATCCAATTTCTCGTTTACTCGCTCCCTGGACATAGCTTACCTCATCGACTTTAACAGGGCCATCATCGAGAGTAAATCCTCTACGAATCTGCGCCAAATCATGCGGCTTTAAGCTTTTGGAAAGCACCACGTGGTAAAGTTTCTTGACCATCGACGACGGATGGGTTAGTTTTTTGGCCAGATCACCATCGTTGGTAAATAGCAACAAGCCTGTTGTTGAGCGATCGAGGCGACCCACAGGGACAATGCGAGAGGGCGTTGACTTTGCAACCAAATCCATTACCGTTTTTCGACCGCGCTCGTCTCTGGTTGTTGTAATAAATCCTTTTGGTTTGTTCAGAAGAACGTAGGCCTTTTTCTCAGGTGTGATGCGTTTACCATCGAATTGTACAATATCTCCATCCTGAACTTGGTAGCCAAGCTCTGTGACGACCTTATTGTTGACCTTTACAACACCCAACCCGATATGCATATCGGCTTCTCTACGAGAACAAATCCCAGCATGGGCAATGTATTTGTTCAGGCGTGTTGTGTTTGTGGGAGTTGATTTCTTCACAGATGGTTTTCTTCGATTCATAGTTTGGCAAAGGTATAACAACTAGATTGGGATTTTCAACAAAGGCAAGCAGATTATACCCAATAAAATCAGTGCCTTTATCCCAAATAGAAGAAAAATCAATTGATTGGTTTTTGAAAATCTCCACAATAATATGGTAAAGAATACCAAAAACACCAAGCTGGTGATAAAATAGTACAGCATTCCATGTAAGGAATAGAAGAAATGCAACAGCAAAAAAACGCCAAAACAAAAACACACCAATAGAGAAATAAGACCTTTGGTTTGGACTTCCCCATAAACTGTGGGGATGGTCTTGTAGTTGTTTGAAAGATCCCCTCTAATATTGCATAAATCTTTAACCAGCTCTTTAATAGAGATCAATAACAACAAATAAGATGCGAGGATAAAAATTTCCATTGTGAAATTTTTAAAATACACGGTTATCGCAAAAAATGGCAATACAGTCAATGTTGCAGAAACCAGATTTCCAATAAATAAATATCGCTTTAGGAATCCCGAATAAAGCGCCATACTAACAATGTACGCGCAAAAGAAAAGAGCCGATCGCTGGGAAATGCTGCTGGCAACCAAAAGTGCAACCCCATTGAAAGTAAAATATCCGATCAGCTTGGAGCGTTCAGATATATTTTGTTCCAATAAAGTTTTTTGGGGACGGTTAATCAAATCTTTTTCACGATCAAAAAACGCATTGATGATATAGCCCGCAGCTACGGAGAGTACAGTCGCCAAAACAATCAACCACAAATTGATATCCAAAAAGGTCTCAATACTGCTGGTTTCTGAAGAAAAGATAAAAACCGAAGATAGGAGTTGGGCAAGAACCAGAACTACCAGATTCTGTCCCCGAACCAAGGAAAGTAAGCTGATCGTCTTTAGAAATACGCCATCTTGAGTAGGCAAAACAAAAAGTTTAAAAAGTATAAACGACTTCCAGTCGGTGGTCTTTCAGTACAGACTGAGCCTTAGAGATATCTTCCGTAAAACCGAGTATGTATCCCCCTCCACCCGATCCACAGAGTTTGAGGTAATAGGCATTGGTGTCAATACCTGTTTTCCAAAGCGCATGAAACTGCTCTGGAATCATGGGTTTAAAATGGGTAAGTACGGTCTTGGAAAGTCGTTTTAAGTCCCCAAAAAGAGATTTGATATCTCCTTTTAGAAAATGCTCAACGCAGCGATCAGAATAGGAGATAAACTGTTCTTTAATCATTTTTCGAAATGATGGAGACTCCATGTTTTGCAAAAAAATATTCACCATCGGAGCCGTTTCTCCCATCGATCCACTGTCAAGCAAAAAGACTGCTCCTTTCCCAGCTTGTGGTTGGGGCGGAATTCCAGTAGGCTCCAAAATATCTTTGGAGTGAATCAAAATGGGTAAACTCAAGAAACTATTTAGCGGATCTAAACCAGATGATTTTCCGTGAAAAAAGGATTCCAACTTTCCAAAAATTTGTTTGAGTTTAAGTAACTTATCACGAGTGAGGTTTTCCAAAATCGTGATTTTGTTGTTCGCATAATGGTCATACACAGCTGCAACCAACGCCCCACTACTTCCGATGCCATATCCTTGTGGAATACTACTGTCAAAGTACAAGCCCTTGGTCAGATCTTCACGAAGTTGTTTGATGTTAAACGTTACCAAGCTACTATCGATCTGTTCTAGGTAGTCAGCAAATTCACACAACTTCTGATTCGATTTTTGTGCTAAATCGGTTTTTGTATCAGAAATCTTAAGCGCACCTTTGTAAAAGTTATAGGGAATCGAAAGGCCTTTGGCATCTTTGATGATACCGTACTCTCCAAAGAGTAAAATTTTGGCGTAAAATAAAGGCCCTTTCACGTGTTAAATTTACATTTTTTTTAATCCCGTGCCAACTCGATCGTAAATCAACTCATCGTCTTGACAATATTGACGTAAATATGACTCAATAAATTGACCGATTTGCTCCGATTCATGTTCAGGGTATAAAAGGTGAACATTGGCTCCTGCATCGAGAGTGAATGTAAGATTTAACGCTGTTGTCTTACGATATCTTCTTACCTCTTTTATAATTTGAATGGTGTTTGGGTGCATCAAAATATAAGATGGCGATGATGTCAACATCATAGCATGTAAACTCAATGCTTCTCGTTCAACCAAGTCGGCAAATCCATTCAGGTCTCCCTTTTCTAAAATCGCTAGTAGGTCTTGATAGTGATGGTTGGCTTGCGAAAAACGGTTTTCCGCAAAGGGGTGATTGTGCATGAGGTTGTGACCAACTGTACTACTGACTTCTTTTTGCCCTTTGTCAACTAGAAGTATGGTGTCACGATAGGTCTTAAATACATCAGCTGCTTTGACCCAGCGAACACCAAATAAATCGCTGCTGTCAGGCGTTGCGGTATGCTCTCCCCAAAGTACAAGAGGGCCTTCCACGCTTCGAGCTGCACTTCCTGACCCCAATCGAGCGAGAAAAGAACACTTTTTTATTTGATCTTCTACAGTTAATGAGGGATAAATCTGCTGTTCAAGATCCATTACCGCTGCAGCAAGAGCAGCCATAGCCGATGCAGACGAAGCAATTCCACTGCTATGCGGAAAGGAATTTACAGTATCTATTTGGAGATGATACTCTTTTAGATAGGGGGCGTATGGCAGGATTCTGTCAATAAAGGTTTTTACTTTTGGCACGAAGGAAGGGGCAGGTTTTCCGTCATAATGAACTGCAAGGGAAGCATGATCTTGAGCAGTCTTTTGTTTTTTAAACCGAACCGAAGTCGTTGTTCGACACTGGTCTAGTGTAAAACTGACAGAGGAGTTGCACGGTATTTGCAACTCTTTTTTTCCCCAATATTTGACCAAAGCAATATTGCTAGGTGCTGACCATATCGTTTGGAATGAGGAAATTTCATTCCCCTGAGTTCTAGGGACAAACTGCGCTTTGTCGTTCATAGATGCACAAAGATAACACCGATATTTTATTATGCCCCATATAACTGCTCTGGAGTTTTACTATATTAATGGTGTTTAACCAAATTCTTATAATCATATTCAGTAAACCTACAATCATTTCTACTTTCGCGTCTTTTGTAATTATCTACTTTTTCCCTTGGATTTTTTACGCTTACCTTGCGGCTGACTTCTTTGAAAGTCAAGTGATCACAGACGTTTCAAGCGGAGACGATATGCTACTCTTACCACTTACTTTAGGCTGCCTCATTATGGCTTACCTGTTTTCGTCGATTTATGAAAAATGGGGAGTCTGTTCATACAATCTTTCTAGCGGTTTCAATTTCGGTGTCCTAATCGGACTCTTTTTTGGGGCAGGTATTGGACTTGTCATGTACGGAACCGAAATGCGAATCACTGCGACTGGGCATCTAGTGGATGCTGTATTTTGGGTCGTAACATACGCAGTCTCTGGTATGATGGCCAGTATCGTTTATAAACGATAAAGGGCTGATTTATTTCCACAAAAAAAACCCCGTTGTTACGGGGTTTTCTTTGTTTTGATAAACGTATCGTTTAAACTGACTTTACAAATGGAAGTCCAGTTCTTTCATTCTCTACAACCTTCTTACCAGAGGGTAGATCGCAAGCATTGCTGCGTTGATCTTTTGCGAAGTAATAAATTGTCTGATTTCTACCACCTTTAAGCGTTACATCTTTGGTGTGTAAGTAATACGTTTTACCTTTACTGTTTTCAAATGAATAAGCCATGATTAATTATTTTAAATAAAAATACACATTTTTTCGCAGAATATCAATCTTGTTGACAAATTAACGAATATGGAACCTTTTTTTTAAAAGGTTTCCATTTTTTATAATATAAAGAACTTTACATTGAAATGGATTATATATTTATTTCTAATTTTATAGTTATATAACTGAAAATAAGATAGTTATAAATCATATTAGATGTAGAATCATTCTTAGTAATTACAATAAGAACATTCTTTAAAATGGCCTCAGATAGAATTGAAAAAGAAATTAACATCAACAAAAATAATTACCCTTTTTCAAAGGGAAAACCTAATTTTTAAACCGATTTATGTTGATTTCTTGAGGAATCAGAGTTCCGTTCTCGATATAATCGTAGAGTAATTCTGCACAAAAGGGAGCTTGTAGAACTCCACGAGAACCCATGCCATTACATATGGCAAGTTGAGGAAATCTGGGATGGACTCCAATGACAGGTCTTCTATCAGGGGTCGTAGGTCGAAATCCTGCTGATTGGTTTATGATTTGATATGGGGTGCGGACGATCTTGTCCAGCTTTGTTTGCAAACTGATCCGAGCGCTTGTCGTAGTGCCCTCGGCCTGGTCTCTCCAGTTGTAGGTAGATCCAACTCGATATCTGTTGTTGCCAAGAGGAATCATAAATACCCCACCATGTATAATGGACTTTTCTTGTAAATCCTCACATTCGATAACCATCAACTCCCCTTTGGTCTTTTGAAGTGGTATAAATGAAAACCTCGGATTGCTAATCAGACCAACCCCTTGTGTGAAAACGATATATTTGGCTTCAATCTTTCCGTATCGAACCCCATTCTCTGTAAACTGTAAGGCATTTGAATCAAATGCGGTTTTGATTAAGGCCTTTTTACTCTCCAATAGAAGAGAATATCGCTCAACAAGCAATGCGGTATCAACCCAACCCGTGTTCTTAACAACTCCGAAGCCGAGTGGTACTGTAATAACTGGGTTTGTATTTTGCACGACATCATGGTTTATATACGCTTTGCAGTCGGCTAATGCGCTGGCGCGGTGCCAGTCGTTGATATCCGCTGTTTGCTGCATAATCTTTAGAATTGGAGCGTGATGTACAAATTGAATCCCTAAATCGATTTCTAGGGCTTTATATAAGGGGATTGCTATACTCATCAGTTGTGGACCCCTCCATGCGGGCTTGGTTCGTTTAAGGGCAATTGGATTGAATAGTCCTGATCCAACGCGACTGGCGGATTGCTGACCATGATCAATAACAACAAAAGATTTTTGATTTTGTTTGAGCTTTTGACAAAAAGAGACGCCAGACAAGCCCAACCCGACAATGATATAGTCGATCACTTTGTTAGATTAATACAACTGTAAAGGTAGTGTGATAGCAGATGGTTAGCAACTAGTTGCTCCACATGTCATGCTCAAAATTTCGAATGATTTCTTTTAAACGCTGAGACTCGGTAATACGGAGATATGGATCATCGTTAATGTAGGGGGTATCTATTAATTCTCTATCGTCCATGACGTTATCAATTCGATATAGATAGGTATGAAATTTTCTAGAAAGAAGAAGCTGGTCGAAGGATATACGTTTTGAGTTGTTTTTATCACTAAACACATAATGCTTATGCAAAATATCTCGAATATCTCTATACCAAAGCCAAAATAAAGCCTTTGGTGTTGGTTCGTTTTGAGTTGCACCACTCTCAAAGTCAATTTGTGCTGAATTTAAATCAAACTCGACATAACCAACAGGTTGAATTCCAATAAGCCGATATCGCAATTCACCATATTTCTTATCGAAGTACCACAAGCCTTTGATGTTATATCCCACAATATTTGAAGATTTTAGATACGTAATGTCGTCGTCATTAACAACACCGTCTAGATTTGAATCTTCAAGACCAATACCTTCCACTAGTGAAAAACCCTCGCTCCCTTCTTGTCTCGGCGATCGTAGGTCTGCTCTCTCTTCTACATTGAAGTTTCTAAAGGCAGGGTTGTATATGACAAGAACTTCTTTTTCTTCATTACCCTCTATTTCCAAATCAACTTCACTTTGAACAGTCTGTTCAAAAATATACTCACGTAGAATTCTCCACAATGATTTACGATCAGAGGAAAATTCTGAATCTAAAAGTGGGTAAAACAATGGGTAGTTAAACTGTTCGTACCCATCAATATATTCGTAAACTACTTTACTCCACAAAATATCTTTGTCATCTACATATGGATATGCAAGTGGTTCATTAAAGTCTAGTTCTTCTTGCTTTTCGGTTTTAACGCCAACCTCTTCTGGTGAAGAAGCGTTCAATAAGTTAAATTGCCCGCTGACATAAAAGCTCGATAAAATAAATACAAAAATGAAGAACTTATTCATGATCTTATCTAATTTTAATACTAAAATCCCCTACTCTAACATTCTTAATGGGTACTCTACGCCCTTTGGACTCAAAATATGCTGTAGAAACAACATTGGTGAAAAAAGCTACAGATCCTGATGATTGTGACTCGATCGCTGAAAATGCATCTCGTAAACCATCCCCCTTGATTTGAATTGGAGGCAGGTTTCCAACAGAAAAAGTAAAGCTAGTAACTTCTATTGTTAAATCATAATCAAAATCGCTTGGGACTTTACCAGAAACTTTCCCTCTCTGAAGTCCAGTTTTGCTGATTCCCGTAGAACCTGTATAAAATCTGTTATTGTATGCGATTGAGCTTTCCATGACAGGAAGGTCTTTCACTCTAAACGTTTTAGATTTTTTTACTCTAGAATTTGTTCTGTCTCCAACATTGACAACGATTTTATCAAACCCATCTTTTGGCCTGACCTCAAAGGTGCTACTGCCACTAGGCGAGATGTTTGCAGAAGAGGATGTGACCCGAATGTTATTCTGAGAAATTTCTGGGTCGATAACACGGATTTCGTTTGGTAATCCTCTATATAGGATATTCATACGCGGAATCTCGATAAAGAAATCTGTACGGTTGTTGACCACTAGCGTTTGTTCAACTGGGATTGGCTCAAGGTTTCCATCAGCATCAGAGAAAAATAAATCTCCTGTAATTTTCTTTTCTCCACCAGAGCTAAAAACTAAATTGAGATTAAGTGCTCCATCTTCAATGGTAAAGTCTCTACCCCGTCTCAACTCACGATTATCAATTTTAATCGATACCGAATCGGGTTGGAAGTCACTTGCAATCCGACCAATCAGTATTTTTGCGTCATTGATGCGTTCTCCAACAAAATAGGTTGATTTTGCGTTGAGTAGCGACTTTGAGGTATTGATATTGACTGCGCTACCGTCACTGAGGATTTTGGTGTTAAATGCTTCGACCATTTGGAGCTCTAATTGACGAATATCAGATTGAAGTTTGGTGAGTTTAGAAAGAGAAGCAATCTTTGGAAAACCTTTAAAGTTATAATCAAGATAGGGTTGTATTGTCCCCTCAGAATTAACAACTGAGTCCTTAAAAGTAAAACTCCTTGCGATTAAATCGTTACTGATCGAAAAATCATGAGGGGTTCTCTTGACAGTTAAACGGTTTTCTTTTAAAATAATTGAATCGATTACCGATTTCATGAGTGTAGAATAATTTTTGAAACGATCTACATAAACCAGCCCTAAGCTGTCATAATTGTTACCCTCGAAGAACATATCATCTAATTCGATTGATTTGTCCATTGTTTGAAAATTGGTAATCAGAAGGGTGTCATTTCTGTTTGGACCATCCTTGACTACAACAGATTTCTTGTATTTATTTTTACCAAATTCATCAAGAAGCAAAGTGTCTTTTAATGATTGTACAAAAACAAAATATTGATTAGTGGCATCTTTTATCACAGGAGCCCATTCATTAGCGAAGGCATAGCTTGGGTTTTCAGCATTTTGCGCAAATACCCTGTAAAGCTCATTGCTTTTTTCACTTTTTGATTTTATAGAATTTTCAATATCTTCATTTAAAATTCCTAGCGTAGCCAATACTTCTTTACTGATATTTAAAGCAAGCATCGCAATAAACACGAGGTACATCATGTTTATCATCTTCTGCCGAGAATCTTGTTTTCCTGCTGCCATTGGTTATAAAAGTTTAATTCCCCATTGCTTTAGCTATCGCAGAATACTTCTCGTTTAGCTGCTTAACAATCGAGTTCATTTCTTCTAGCTGAACCACAAGTTTATCGCTGGCAGTAACAACATCTCTATGGGCTTGCGGTTGTCCATTTAAACTCTTCTCGATGTTGTTGTAAACATCTTGTACATGAGAAACGCTAACACTCGCCGAAGCCAAGCGGTTATTGAGTTCATCAACATTCACTTGAAAATTCTCTGGAATTTTAATCGTGGCTGCTGCAATTGTTGCAGACTGTAGGCTCCCCGTCAGATTTTGGATTTGTTGAGTTGCACCTGTAAAAGCTTCCTTGAGCGCATCAACTTCTTTTGAAACATCTGAAATCGCAGCTTCTGGAGTTACCTCACCTTCGTCATCATCAGTAGTGACGGCATAACCTCTAAGACCTGCAATCATAAAAATCACAGCTTCGGTGATTAATCCTGCAGTAAGCCATGTGTTACCACTGAATATAAAATCTTTATGTGTAATTTTTAGAAGTGCTCCAATTATCACAACTGACGCACCAAGCCCAAAAACTAGTTCAAGGTATTTTTCTGGTATAAAAAACTTTTTCTTCATTGCTATTAAATTATCTACTGTTTGATCCTAAATAGTCCCGCACCAAGCGTAAACCAATATAACTTCTTGCACTGTCTGCATACTCGTAATCTCTACTACCTACTTTTAAAAAGTAAGCGACATCTTTCCACGAACCACCACGAACTATCTTCCTTTCGTTTCCTGGCATATAGACGTCAGGGTTAAAGGTAGTGTTGAATTCATAACTTTCATTGTAATAAGGGGAGGATGTCCATTCAGCAACATTCCCAGACATATTATATAGCCCAAAATCGTTTGGCTCGTAAGAGTCTACTTCCGCTGTGTAAACAATATTGTCTGCTGCATAATCTCCTCGTTTTGGCTTAAAATTAGCGAGAAAATCACCACGGCTATCAACCAAATATGGCCCACCCCATGGGTAAATTGCGGACTGCTTTCCTCCACGAGCAGCATATTCCCATTCTCCTTCTGTAGGTAATCTGAACTCACCAACAGTCGTTTTATTTTTTTCTCCTCTTAAATAGTCGTTTCTATATTTTGTTCTCCAATTCGCAAATGCCTTAGCCTGTTTCCAGCTAATACCAACTACGGGGTAATCCGCGTAGGCGGGATGCCAAAAATACTCGTTAAACATCGGTTCGTTGTAGCTGTATTTAAAATCTCTTATCCAAACGGTTGTATCAGGGTAAATCGGAACTGCATCATAGATTAAGAAATCGGCTCGGGAAAGCTCGTTGATGTTCGAATTTTTCATTGCATTTACAAAGTCATCGACTTGCAATTCAGAAAAACGATAAATCAATTTCTTTGTGTCAATCGACTTCACGCCATTATACCACTCATTTTCAGGTAAATAAATCGAATCCTCCATGACTTCAGCATAATGAATGTCTGGATAATCATCTCTTTCCCAAAAAATTTGCTCATCACGATTAAATGGAAGTGAGTGATGAAAAACACTATCAGGTGAAGTCCTGGTTGACAACCATAGCTTGACTGGGTTTTGTGCTCGAAAACGAACGAGTTGTTGGTAACCATTCAGACTTGTCAAGTCCTCCTCTGAGTCGCCAATAAAATCTTCCATAGCTGGATAGTAGCGAAGGATTTCGCCTCCAGAAGTGTTATACAAATCTTCTAAACTTTGATTTTCTACGATTTCAAGTTGCTCGTCAGACGGCATCGCTTCTTCAAGCTCATCGGGGTCATTCAATACAGAGTAGAAAAAATCAACGTCATCAGAGGGAACAGCAGTTGTTCCACGTTCATAATTATTGTCCTCGTACATACCTTCAAAAACCATCACGGCTTTTTCAGCAAGCTTTGAACGAATAATCGAATCTTTTACCCATTCGATGAATTGCATATACTCACGATTGGTGATTTCGGTTTCGTCCATATAAAAGGTTCGGACTGTCATCGTTCGTGTAATATCATTTTGTGCATCGATGATATCCTCGTCGGAAGAACCCATAATAAAAGACCCACCAGGAACTTCAACCATCCCATGTGGGTTTACCCGAATAAATTTTTTTGTCTTAACTCCTATCAATTCGCCTTGGTCGCGTTTTCCACAACTCAAAACTACAATTAACAAAGCAAGTAATGCGGTTATGCTTCTCATTACGTATGCTAAATTAAGATATTTATTAACAATACTGTTCACAAAAATATGTAATTTAAATAATACTTCTACGAATGGCCTTCCACCAACGTTCTGGAACCGTCCCTTTTTCCGCTGTATAAAAATCCTCTTCCGAACAAGAAATCAGAACCGATTCCAGATTAGAATCTTGTTCAGGCTGTACTTCTAACCACCACCGCTTGCTCAAAGAACTTTGGTAAAAAATTAACTCCTGATCATCGCACGATACCACGTATCGAACGCTATTTTCTTTTGTTGAAAACGGATATTCATTGACCCTGTAATGCATTCCCTCTATTAAATACCACACTGCTTGGGCAATTAAATTCGAAGATGAGTTGCTTTCTGGAATATTGCACAAACCGACAAATCGAACCCGATCACTTATACCAACATAACGAGCTAATGCACAAAATTGTTGTGCTGTAAAACCATTTACTTGTGTCAAACCACCCTGAAGCTCGTTGGATTTCACTGCGGTCATGTCCATAGAAACGATGTCTGAGTCTCGCATCAATGGCTCTACAACCTTTAGGTCATTAGTAAGTGTGCCAAGGCGAATAGACTCAAAATACAAACGCTCCATCAGATCAATTTCATCTTGAGAAACCATATAACTTTGATAACCCAAATTACAGAAATTGGTCATGTAGTTCGGTCGATTAGCGATGAGTTTTGACATATAGGACTCTGGAGAAATAAGACTCCCGTCTCCTCCAAAGTCAAATTTATAATCTATGGAGGTAAGATTGTAATATACCTCCAACTCATTGAAAACGCTACACATACCCAAGGTGTTTTCTTGACTACCACCAAAAGCGATAAGCAGAATGTTGCGCTGATACATCTCTTTGGCAATATCATGCAATGCCTTGTGAGAGTCTTTCTCTTTGTCGCCAATCGGAATGTCTCCCAAGTCGATGATGTTATTATTCCAATTTCCGATATACAGACTGTATAGCGCTTTGCGAATGCCATTCAAATTTTGCTTGCGCTGGTGGGGTTGCCCAATTGATCTTGTTTCTTGAACGCCAACAATAGCGATTCGTGCATTTTTAAAACTAGGAATCCCTGCCTTTTCTGAATGTATTTTTAGTTTATTTCCGATTGTTTGCGGCTCGCCTATCGTGCGTAAAGACAAAACCTCATCAGAAACAGGGACAAGAAGCTCAATCGCCATGAGTTATTTTTTTGATTTCTTCTTTTTTGGCTTGCTTTTGCTCAACATCCCTTGCACTTCTTCGAGAGATAAATCAGCAACTACGATGGTTTTATTGAGCTCAACTTTGGTTTTCCCTTTGATAAGGTTGTGGCGACCCCATCGTGCTTTTTCAATGCGAATACCCTCTTCTTCCCATATACGGACAACGCGCTCCGCCTCTTTTTTCTTCTTTGCCTCGATCAACGCTTTGATGTCTTCATCAGATAGATTATCGAAGTCATACTGTTTGGATACATTGATAAACCACCCATTCCATTTGATGAAAGGTCCAAAACGACCCTTTCCTTTCGTAACACCTTGACCTTCATAGGTTGCGATTGGGGCATCGTCTTTTCGTTTCTGTTCTATACAGGCAATCGCTTCTTCTAGCGTTACGGACAACGGGTATGCTCCTTTTGGTAGAGAAACAAATACCTTATTGTGCAATACATAAGGGCCATAACGTCCATTGTTGGTTTGCACAGCCATTCCCTCATACTCACCTAGAGTTGCGGGTAATTTAAACAAGTCTAAGGCTTCTTCGTATGTGATTTTGGACAAACTATATGAGTCTGGCATATTGGCAAATAAGGGCTTTTCTTCGTCCTCGACAGTTCCCAATTGTGCCATTGGGCCAAATTTTCCAAGGCGAACACTCAGTTGACGACCAGATTTTGGATCTGTACCCAAAATTCGCTGCCCGGTTTCTCGTGTGGCGTTTTTCTTAACGTCTTCTACAATTGGGTGAAAGTTGGCATAAAATTGCTTCATGATCGATTCCCACTCGGAATTTCCAGTAGCAACTCGGTCAAAATCCTGCTCTATACTGGCCGTAAATCCGTAGTCAACGATTTCCTTGAAATTATTGATCAAGAAATCGTTGACCAAAAAGCCAATATCTGTTGGTACAAGTTTTCCTTTTTGCGAACCTGTTATTTCGGACTGATTTACTGAGGTGAGCTTATTGTCCTGCAAAATAAGCTGTTTGTAGGAGCGCTCTTCACCTTCATGGGTTCCTTTAGTGACATACTTTCGATTGAGAACGGTAGATATAGTAGGCGCATAGGTCGATGGTCTACCAATCCCGAGCTCCTCTAATTTTTTGACCAATGATGCCTCTGAGTATCTGTAGGGAGGGCGGCTAAAACGCTGGGTAGCAACAACGCGTTTTGTATGCACAGTCTCATCTTGCTTCATCGCTGGTAATAGGGATTGATTCTCCTCCGAAGGGTCATCAACACCTTCTAAGTACAATTTTAAAAACCCATCAAAAACCACAACCTCTCCACGAGCGACAAAGGCTTGGCTGTGTTGATTTGTCGTGATCCTTGCAACTGTTCTTTCCAGTTTTGCCAAACTCATTTGCGAAGCCAAGGTTCGCTTCCAAATCAAGTCATAGAGTTTTTTCTGATCAAATTCAACATCAACACTCATTCGACTCAAGTCGGTAGGACGAATGGCTTCATGCGCTTCTTGTGCACCTTTTTTAGATGTTTTATATTGGTGAATTCGCACGTATTCTTTACCGTAGTTACTTTCGATAACCGATGCGGCTTGGCCTAAAGCCTGTTTGGAAAGGTTAACACTGTCTGTTCGCATGTAGGTAATCAAACCTGCTTCGTACAAACGTTGGGCATTTTGCATGGTCCGACTCACAGAAAATCCAAGTTTTCGCGATGCTTCTTGCTGTAATGTTGAGGTGGTAAAAGGCGCTGCTGGCGATTTGGTCGCTGGCTTTTTCTCGATGGAAGAAACTTGAAAGACCGCACCGATATTCTGTTCTAAAAACGATGATGCTTCTTGCTCACTATTAAAGGCTGTAGCTAATTCTGCTTTAAAAGCTTTCCCATCAACAGTGGTAAAGTCTCCCTGCACTTTAAATGTTTCTTTGGAAACAAAGTTTTCGACTTCGCGCTCACGCTCAACAACCAAACGAAGGGTAACAGACTGTACACGCCCCGCTGACAGACCGCCTTGTACCTTTCGCCACAGTATGGGCGATAATTCATAACCAACAAGTCGATCTAAAACACGTCGTGCTTGTTGAGCATCGACTAAATTTTGATCGATTTGTCGCGGGTGTTCAATTGCATGGTTAATCGCAGTTTTTGTGATCTCATTAAACACGATTCGTTTTGTGTTTTCTTTTTGCAACTCCAAAACATTGGATAAATGCCAGGCAATGGCCTCCCCTTCCCGGTCTTCATCACTAGCGAGCCAAACCGTATTTGACTTTTTTGCTAAGCTCTTCAACTCAGAAACAATCTTTTTCTTATCACTTGAAACCGTGTATTTTGGTAAAAAGTTTTGCTCAACATCAACTCCCAACTCTTTGTCGGGAAGATCTGAAACATGTCCGTAACTAGATACCACCTTAAAGTCTGGACCAAGAAATTTTTCAATGGTTTTAGCTTTAGCTGGTGACTCTACAATAACAAGATTTTTCGCCATAAGTTTGTGTGAAAACGGAAACAAAAGTAGTAGAATTATTTTTGAACAAACAAAAAATTTCTTCTGCATCACCCTAATTTTCTTAAAAAACGGTTACAATTCATTGTTTAAAATCCATTAATTTTGTATTGTGATTACAAAACTTTTCCCGATTACCAAAGACCTGTTGACCTATAATCGATCAACTCTGTTTAGCGACTTGATAGCAGGGCTTTCTATTGCAGTAATTGTTATCCCACAAGGGTTGGCATATGCGATGATTGCAGGACTACCCCCAATTTATGGGCTTTACGCAGCCCTTATTCCTCAGCTCATTCACGGAATTATGGGAACCTCTCGCCACCCAGCCGTAGGACCAGTCGCTCTTGACTCCCTAGTCGTAGCCATTGCCTTGGGCACTTTGTCTCTGAGTGGGATTGGGGAGGTGATAGCTGCTGCCATATTTTTAACGACAATGGTTGGCGTTTTACAATTGATAATGGGGCTCTTCCAGATGGGCGTATTGGCCAACTACTTATCACGACCTGTAATCAGTGGTTTTACTTCTGCTGCTGCCATCATCATTGGTTTGAGTCAAGTGGAGCACCTCTTGGGATTGCAAATTGAATCGTCAAATCAGATCCAAAAAATGATAATGTCTGTTGCACAGAATCTAAATGAAACCCATTTGATTACGATTGTCGTTGGTCTATCTGCTATGTCTCTGATTTTGATTACTAAAAAATACTTACCCAAATTCCCTTCTGCATTGCTCGTTTCGGTTTTTGGTGTTTTATTGATTTGGAGCACCCGTTGGGATTTGCATGGTGTTGAGATTGTTGGACATATTCCTGCTGGACTTCCAGATGTCGGTCTTTTCACTGTCTCTCCAGAATTGATGAGAGACTTGCTACCCTTTGCTTTGACCCTAGCCGTGATTGGCTATGTCGAAATCATTTCAATCACAAAAGAATTGGAGGAACAGGAAGAAAAATATTCGCTCAAACCAAACAAAGAACTCTTGGCCTTAGGAACTGCAAATCTAGTAGGTTCTATTTTTCAATCCTATCCTGTATCTGCAAGTTTTTCTCGATCAGCAGTAAAGTTTCAATCTGGAGCCAAGACAGGGATGACAGCCGTTTTTAGTGCTTTGACTGTTGGTCTAACACTACTTTTTTTTACTTCTCTGTTCTTTTATCTTCCCATTGCTGTATTGGCTGGTATTATCATGGTTGCTGTAATACGCCTTATCAATATCCGCTATGCAATTGACTTGTACAAAACGCGTCGCGATGAGTTTTTTCTTCTGCTCGTGACCTGTCTGCTCACATTATTTGTTGGAATCAGTGAAGGGATTCTTATTGGGGCATTGCTATCTTTATTGCTTATGGTCATTCGAACATCAAAGCCACATTATGCCGTACTAGCCAAGGTTTCAGGGACAAATTATTACAAAAATATTTCTCGTTTTGAAACAGATTCAAAAATCGATGATGATATTCTCATCATGAGATTTGATGCACAATTGTTTTTTGGCAATCGAGACTATTTTAGAAAAATTGTTCTTGAAGAAATGGAAAAGAAACCGAATCTGAAAGGGTTTATCTTAGTTGCCAGGGGGATTACCTATATCGATAGTAGTGGTCTCAGCACCTTAGGTGCCATGATCAGGTCGTTCCAGCAGAAAGGTATCCTTTTTATGGTAGCTGGGGCAATCGGACCTGCAAGAGATGTGCTGCAACAAAGTAAACTCACAGACTTGATTCAAGAAAAAAACATGTTCTCAAAAACAGCTGATGCGGTTGATTATTTTAAAGGAGAAGTCGTGCCATCTGATGTACAGAAAAAAATTGCAAGTCAAACGAATCATTAACACACTTAAATTGAATAGGCATGAATTGGATATATGACCCTTGGCCCTGGTACGTTGGTGGGCCTCTGATTGCATTAGTGATGCTTTTGCTCTTGTTGAGCGAAAAAAAGTTTGGAATGTCTTCAAATCTAAGAACGATTTGTGCTGCATTTGGTGCTGGCAAGTCCACTCCTTTTTTTGATTATGACTGGAAGTCACAACACTGGAACGTCATTGTCATCTTGGGCGCGTTTGTAGGCGGTTTGATCGGTGCACAATTTTTATCCACCCAAACTGCGGTTGATCTACACCCTGATGTTGTCCTTCAACTCCAAGGACTCAATATCGTGGATGCAGGCCAGGCATACATGCCAGAAAAATTGTTTGGTAACTCTGTTTGGACAGACTGGAAGTCTTTTTCAATTCTAGCAGTTGGAGGGTTTTTAGTCGGCTTTGGAGCTAGATATGCAGGTGGATGCACATCTGGTCATGCAATTTCAGGTTTAAGCAATCTTCAAATCCCATCATTGGTAGCCGTTATTGGCTTTTTTATAGGAGGAATCATTATGAATCACTTTTTAATCCAGTATTTGATATGAGAACAATTGTGTATTTACTAATCGGCATCTTATTTGGTATTACTCTATTTAAGTCTGAAGCTGCTTCATGGTTCAGAATCTTTGAAATGTTTCAGTTCAAATCTTTTCATATGTATGGAATCATCGGATCAGCTCTTGTTTTGGGGGTTTTTATCACCCAAAGCATCAAACGTTTTGGAATCAAGTCGTTTTACGGACAACCTATTATGATTGCGGATAAAGAAAAGGCGCTAAAAAGCAATCTATATGGGGGCATTGTATTTGGGCTTGGCTGGGCACTTGTGGGAGCTTGTCCCGGTCCAATCTTTGTTCTTCTCGGAGCGGGTTATCTTCCTGTTTTGGTATTGTTTTTCTTTGCCACGCTGGGGACTTTTGTCTATGGAAAGCTCAAAAAACGACTTCCACACTAGCCAATAATTAGATGGCCACAAACAAATACTGACAAAATGTCGGTATTTTTGTATTTTTGCTTGTATTTACAATTAAAACAGCACGCTTGTACTTTGAAAAACAACACGATAAAAATCCCAACCATTACAATGGTGAAATTCTCGACATCCAAGATTTAAAAAGCCATGGTAAAAAGATGTACATCGAAAGCTATGGGTGTCAGATGAACTTTTCAGACAGCGAGATCGTGGCATCGATTCTGGGAGAAGCTGGCTACACAACCACTCGCGAGCTGAAAGAAGCCGACTTGGTGCTTGTAAACACCTGTTCTATTCGTGAAAAAGCAGAACAGACGGTCAGAAACCGATTAGAGCAATTTAATGGTATAAAAAAAAGCAATCCCAATGTAAAAGTTGGGGTATTGGGTTGTATGGCGGAGCGACTCAAATCAAAATTCCTAGAAGAAGAAAAAATTGTTGACCTCGTTGCAGGTCCAGATGCCTACAAAGATCTTCCCAGTCTGGTCAAAGAGGTAGAGGAAGGGAGAGATGCTGTGAACGTGATTTTATCTAAAGAAGAGACCTATGGGGACATTCGACCTGTTCGGCTACAATCGAATGGGGTGACCGCCTTTGTATCCATCACACGAGGTTGTGATAATATGTGCACTTTCTGTGTGGTACCATTCACACGAGGGAGAGAACGCAGTCGTGACCCAAAAAGTATATTAAAAGAAATGAAAGATTTAGCCGATAAGGGCTATAAAGAAGTTACTCTACTCGGTCAGAACGTCGATAGTTATTTATGGTATGGAGGAGGTCCTAAGAAAGATTTTCGCAAGGCAACAGACCTCCAAAAGAAAACGGCAATAACCTTTGACAAACTTCTCGATATGGTTGCCAGCGAGCAACCAAATATGCGCATCCGATTCTCCACATCAAATCCGCAGGATATGACTGTGGATGTTCTGTATGTGATGCGCAAACACAAAAACATTTGCAACTACATCCATTTACCCGTACAGTCTGGTAGCGATCGTGTTTTGGAAGAGATGAATCGGCAACATACAAGAGCAGAGTATATAGACCTGATTGATCATATTCGTACAATATTACCTGACTGTGGAATTTCACAGGATATGATCAGTGGATTTCCAAATGAAACCGAAGAAGACCACCTGGACACCCTTAGTTTGATGGACTATGTCAAATACGACTTTGGATTTATGTTTATGTACTCAGAACGCCCAGGAACTCCAGCCGAAAAAAAACTTGAAGATAACATCCCCGAGGATGTCAAAAAACGCCGTTTGCAAGAGGTTGTCGCACGACAACAACAACACGGTTTGTATCGAACCCAGCAGTTTGTTGGTCAAACGGTAGAAGTTTTGATCGAAAAAGAATCCAAAAAATCAAAAGAACACTGGAGTGGACGAAATCAACAAAATACAGTAGTGGTTTTCCCCAAGAAAAACTTTAAAGTTGGGGATTTTGTAAATGTAAAAATCGAAGATTGTACATCTGCAACCCTAATCGGTAAAGCCGTATAGCCATGGACAAAATTCAATCGATCAAACAGCGCTTTGAAATCATTGGGAATGATCTCCAGCTCAATCGAGCAATTGGGAAAGCGATTCGAGTTTCTCCGACAGATATTTCTGTTTTGGTAACTGGCGAAAGTGGAGTCGGTAAAGAGAGTATTCCTCGAATCATTCATCAACTTTCTTTGCGAAAACACGGCAAGTTTATCGCAGTCAACTGTGGTGCTATTCCTGAAGGAACAATCGATTCGGAACTGTTTGGTCACGAAAAGGGGGCCTTTACAGGTGCTACCTCCGAGCGAAGCGGTTATTTCGAAGAAGCTGATGGTGGCACCATATTTTTGGATGAAGTCGGTGAATTGCCCTTGACGACACAAGTCCGCTTGTTGCGAGTACTGGAAAATGGTGAGTTTTTGAAAGTCGGTTCTTCGCAAGTCCAAAAAACCAATGTGCGAATCGTAGCAGCTACTAATCTTGATATGCCCAAAGCCATTCAGCAAGGAAAATTTCGAGAAGACTTGTTTTATCGTTTGAGTACAGTCGAAATTGTACTTCCACCATTGCGAGAAAGAAATGGAGATATTCATTTGCTGTTCCGCAAGTTTGCAGCAGATTTTGCACAGAAGTATAAAATGCCAACTGTGCGTTTGGACGAACCGGCACAACAACTCTTGGAAAGACAACAATGGTATGGGAATATTCGACAACTTCGTAATGTGGCCGAACAACTATCCGTTTTGGAACAAGATCGTGCTATTGGAGTCGATACCTTGGGATTGTACCTGCCAGACCACAACACACGCTTACCAGCCGTTATTCCCTCTCCGTCTGGTGGCGGGAGTGATTTTGGTTCAGAACGGGAAATTTTATATAAGGTACTGTTTGACATGAAATCTGACTTAAACGATTTAAAGCAACTCACTTTGGAGCTGATGAATTCTTCCAATACAGAACAGGTTCGCTCCGACAATGAAGGCCTGATTCAAAAAATTTATGGCGAAGAACAAAGCCAACCTGAACGTTTACTCCCCTCAAGAAGTGAGGCTAATTCCTATCCAAAAAAGACAGATGGTAACTTTGATTTTGCAGAAGAAATTGAGGAAGAAGAAACCTTGAGTTTAATCGACAAAGAACTCGAACTCATCAAGAAAGCACTGGAACGCAACAACGGCAAACGCAAAGCCGCTGCCGACGAACTTGGTATTTCTGAACGCACACTTTATCGGAAAATCAAACAATTTGATATTGATTTGTAATGAGAAAAGTTATACTATTTTGTTTGTCTTTATTGGTGTTTGGATGTAAATTTTATTCTTTTACTGGGGCATCTATACCTGAAAATGCGGAGACCGTCCAAGTCAACCTTTTCACAAACGACGCAGCCAACTCCATAGGTTCAATCTTTGAGCCAGGACTTGACAGAGATTTTACAAATGCCATGCAAGAGGTATTGCTAAATCAAACAAATTTAGAGTTGACAGGATTCAATGGAGATTTGATTTACGAAGGTGAAATCACAGAATATCGGGTAACGCCAACAACAGCTACTGCCCAACAAACAGCAGCACAAAACAGATTAACAATCTCCATCAAAGTTCGCTATATCAACACCAATAATGAAGAGGACAATTTTGAAAAAAGATTTTCTTATTTTTATGATTTTGCAGATACAACACAACTACAAAGTGTGAAAGCAAATGCCCATGAAGAAATTTTTGAGCGCATTACCCAAGATATCTTTAACCAATCCCTGGCCAAATGGTAACCGAAAAGCAAACCATTGAAGAGTTGCAGAGTTTGGCAAAAAGCGAACCTGAGAAAGCGCTTGAACTGGTTAAAAAAATCATCAAGGAATATCCGTTTTTTATGGCTGCGCGCGTCCTGGAATTGGACATCCTTAAAACAACAAATCAAAAAAAGTACAAACATGCACTTCGTACCTGTGCGTTGCAAACGACTCAGAGAAATATTTTGTATCAACACCTAGAAAATCTTGCGGAAAGCGTTGAAAACAATCAACAACAAATCACGGTTCCAAATGAAAACAATTTGCATTCATTCTTGCAATGGCTGGAACTAATCGATGACAAAACCTCAGATCGAACGCCGTCAAAATTTGACTGGATCGACGATTTCTTAGCACAAAACGCAAAAATTAATCCCGCAAAAAGCACCCCTTCGAAAAAAGACCTGTCCAAAGAGAATCCATTATCAAAAAATGAAATCATGACAGAAACGCTCGCACATTTGTATTGGAAACAAAAAAAGTATGATGAGGCGAAGAAAGCGTTCAAAATTCTCTCTTTGAAATATCCAGAAAAAAGTAGTTTATTTGCAAACCATATCAAACAAATCAAGGCAGAAGAATCGAAATAATATTATATGAGTACATTTTCTATTTTTATCACTCTAATTATCATCGTATCATTTCTTTTGGTGCTTGTCATCATGGTTCAAAACCCCAAAGGAGGTGGTCTATCTTCATCTTTTGGCGGTGGCGGACAACAGGTTGGTGGTGTACAAAACACCACAGACTTCTTAGATCGCAGTACATGGGTGCTTGCTACTCTATTGTTGGTGCTCATCCTATTGTCAAACTCAATGGTATCACGCCCTGGTTCTCTTGAAGACTCAAGCTTGTTAAGTGATGAGGCCATTGAGGAGATTATTCCTGAGGAAATTCCAGAAGAGTTACCAGATGTTCTTCCTTAAGAAATCCCCGCAGAATAAGCATTCCGAATCAATTCAAGAAAAAATGCCATAATGTCACGATTTGGCAGATGATTTCATAAGAAGTTGCACTGGCACGATTCGTGATAAACAAAAATTAAAATGTATACTAAATTATGAGTAAATTAAACATAAAACCTTTAGCCGATCGAGTGGTTGTAACCCCACTTGAAGCCGAAACAAAAACTGCTTCTGGAATCATTATTCCTGACACCGCTAAAGAAAAACCACAAAAAGGAACGGTAGCTGCTGTAGGTCCTGGCACGAAAGACGATCCAATTACTGTAAAAGTTGGGGACACTGTTCTCTATGGAAAATATGTTGGAACAGAGCTTAAACTCGACGGAACAGATTATTTAATCATGCGCGAAAGCGATATTCTTGCAATTGTATAAACGAAATAAAAATGGCAAAAAATATTCAATTTGATGTACAAGCCCGCGAAGGGCTTAAGCGTGGGGTAGATGCCCTAGCAAATGCTGTAAAAGTAACTCTAGGTCCCAAAGGGAGAAATGTCATTATCGACAAGTCTTTTGGCGGCCCACAAGTCACCAAGGATGGGGTGACTGTTGCGAAGGAAGTAGAACTCGAAGACCCCCTTGAAAACATGGGTGCCCAAATGGTAAAAGAAGTTGCGTCCAAAACAAATGATTTGGCTGGTGACGGGACAACAACTGCTACAATTTTGGCGCAGGCCATCGTGCATGAAGGTCTCAAAAACGTAGCTGCTGGCGCAAACCCAATGGATCTGAAGCGTGGGGTGGACAAGGCCGTTGAAGCCATTATAAAAGACCTCGATAAGCAAGCTGTTCAAGTGGGTGATTCATCTGAAAAGATCAAGCAGGTTGCGTCGATTTCAGCCAATAACGATGAAACAATAGGAACCCTTATTACAGAAGCTTTTGAAAAAGTTGGTAAGGAAGGTGTAATCACTGTTGAGGAAGCCAAAGGAACTGACACTTATGTCGATGTCGTTGAGGGAATGCAGTTTGATCGCGGGTATTTGTCTCCGTATTTTGTGACAAATTCCGAGAAAATGGAAGCAGATCTCGAGAGTCCTTATATCTTGTTGTTTGACAAAAAGATCTCGACGATGAAAGATCTTTTACCAGTCCTAGAGCCCGTAGCACAAACCGGTAAGCCACTTGTGGTTGTAGCGGAAGATGTGGACGGAGAAGCATTGGCGACCCTTGTGGTCAATAAACTAAGAGGGGCACTTAAAATCGCTGCCGTGAAGGCACCAGGTTTTGGAGACCGTCGCAAAGCCATGCTTGAAGATATTGCTATCCTTACTGGAGGAACCGTAATTTCTGAAGAACGTGGGTTTACACTTGAAAACACAACTGTAGATATGCTTGGTACTGCAGAAAAAGTCACCATTGACAAAGACAACACAACCATCGTCAATGGAGCTGGAGACGCAGAAGCCATCAAAGCGCGAGTACACCAAATCAAAGCGCAAATCGAAACAACAACTTCTGACTACGACAAAGAAAAGTTGCAAGAGCGATTGGCAAAATTGGCTGGTGGTGTAGCTGTTCTTTATGTCGGTGCTGCATCGGAAGTTGAAATGAAAGAAAAGAAAGACCGTGTTGATGATGCCTTAAATGCAACTCGTGCTGCTGTGGAAGAAGGAATAGTCTCTGGTGGTGGCGTCGCTTTGCTCAATGCGCGTAAAGCCATTCAAAAAATTAAAGCTGAAAACCCAGATGAAGCAACTGGAAATCAAATTGTTTACAGTGCTGTAGAAGCACCCTTGCGCACAATCGTATCCAATGCTGGGGGCGAGGGATCAGTTGTTGTATCTAAAATTGAAGTAGGAAAAGCCAATTTTGGTTATGACGCCAAATCGGAGGCTTATGTCGACATGCAAGATGCTGGGATTATCGATCCCAAAAAGGTAACTCGTGTCGCCTTGGAAAACGCAGCTTCTGTTGCTGGAATGGTACTCACAACTGAGTGTGCCTTGGTAGATATCAAAGAGGACGCACCCCCTGCTGCTCCGCCAATGGGCGGCGGTATGCCAGGAATGATGTAACATCACACCATTAAAATCACTGCCCCGAAAGGGGCAGTTTTTTTCTATGTCATTTAATTCATTGCTCAATATAATTGATAAAAAACTCAGCTCGGGCGTAATTCAAACAATTGGATTACAATATATCTGTCAACTTCTCTATGATCACATTGAACACTACGACTGGGTGGGCTATTATTTGCACAACCCTGAAAAAAAAGAGTTGGTTTTGAAGGCCTATGTTGGCGAGCCAACAGATCACACACACATTCCATTTGGGAAAGGAATTTGTGGTCAGGTTGCGCTAAGCAATGAAAATTTTATCGTTGATGACGTAAATGCACAAGACAACTATATCGCGTGTAGTCTGGATGTGAAATCCGAAATTGTAATTCCACTATTTGTCAACAAAAACAACATTGGACAAATCGATATTGACTCAAATCGCTTGCATGCGTTTTCGGAAAAAGACGCCGCTTTTTTAGGCGAACTGAATCATCTTGTATCGATTCATTTGTTTTAGTCTATAATACGCCTGAAAATTGCTACTTTTGCAACCTATTTGGGACATATGCAAGATTCAATCCGCGTTTCATCCGCACTGATTTCCGTTTTTGACAAGAAAGGTCTAGATCCCATTGTTGAAAAACTCTTTCAACTTGGCGTTAAAATCTATTCTACGGGCGGCACTGCTGATTATATTGATTCCCTAGGTGTCGAGGTCATTCGCGTTGAGTCAATTACGGACTATCCATCAATCCTAGGAGGGCGTGTAAAAACCCTTCACCCTAAAGTTTTTGGCGGCATTCTCAACCGAAGAAATAATACCAGTGATCTGGAAGAGCTCTCCACCTATGAGATTCCATCAATAGACTTGGTAATTGTTGATTTGTATCCTTTTGAAGAAACTGTAGCTGCTGGAGGTACGGAGCAAGAAATTATAGAAAAGATTGATATTGGCGGAATCGCCTTGATTCGAGCCGCAGCTAAAAATCACGCCGATGTTGTGTGTGTGGCTTCTAAATCAGAATACAAGTTGCTATCTTCTTTGTTGGTGGATCAAAATGGAACATTTACTCTAGAACAACGCAAATATTTCGCAAAGCATTCATTTAACGTATCCTCTCATTATGACAGTGCCATTTTTAACTACTTTGACAATGGGTCGTCGTCGTTAAAACTCAGCATTCAAAAGGGACATCAGCTTCGATATGGTGAAAATCCCCATCAGGAAGGATATTTCTTTGGCGATCTTGAACAATTATTTGAGAAGCTCAATGGAAAAGAATTGTCTTATAACAACCTGCTTGATATTGATGCTGCGCTCAACTTGATGGAAGCCCATGAAGAAACCGATCCTACTTTTGCCATCCTCAAGCATAACAACGCCTGTGGACTTGCGACTAGAAGTACGCTCAGCGACGCCTATGCTGCTGCGCTTGCTGGTGATCCAATCTCTGCTTTTGGAGGGATTTTGATTGCAAATCGTCCGATTGATATCGAAACCGCTCGACAAATCCATGACTTGTTTTGTGAAGTCATCATTGCACCATCCTTTGATGAGAAAGCACTAATCTTACTCAAAAACAAGAAAAATCGAATTTTATTAGCTCAAAAAACAAACACGCACATTGTTAAACTGGTTCGGAGCTGTCTTAACGGATATCTCGTACAAGAAAAAGATCAAGTAATTGATTATGAGCAAATGCTACAAACGGCAACCGCTACAAAACCTTCTGCAGAACAAGTGGAAGACATGTTGTTTGCCTCTAACATCTGTAAAAACACAAAATCAAACACTATTGTTTTGGCAAAGGGCATGCAATTGCTTGCGTCTGGAACGGGTCAAACATCTAGAGTTGATGCGCTCAAACAAGCAATCAAAAAAGCAGAAACCTTTGGTTTTGATCTAAATGGTGCAGTCATGGCAAGCGATGCGTTTTTCCCTTTTCCGGACTGTGTAGAGATTGCCCACAGCGCAGGCATAAAAGCTGTTATTCAACCAGGTGGTTCAATAAAAGACCAACAAAGTATCGACTATTGCAATGCCAATCAAATGGTCATGGTGATGACAGGGGTACGCCATTTTAAACATTAATTCGTATAATTACACTTTAATTTTAGTTCATAATGGGTTTTTTCGATTTCTTAACTGAAAACATTGCAATTGACTTAGGTACTGCAAATACCCTAATTATTCATAATGACAATGTGGTTGTTGATAGCCCATCAATCGTTGCACGTGATCGTGTTACAAATAAAATCATTGCTGTTGGGCATGAAGCTGCTTTGATGCAAGGTAAAACACATGAAAACATCAAAACCATACGACCCCTCAAAGATGGTGTGATTGCCGACTTCGACGCTTCCGAGCAGATGATCAGTATGTTTATCAAAAACATTCCTGCACTCAAAAAACGATTTTTTACCCCTGCTTTACGTATGGTAATCTGCATTCCATCAGGAATCACCGAGGTTGAAATGCGAGCTGTTCGCGAATCAGCGGAGCGTGTAAATGGAAAAGAAGTGTATTTGATTCACGAACCGATGGCTGCTGCCATAGGGATCGGCGTAAATATTATGCAACCCAAAGGGAATATGATTATCGATATCGGAGGAGGAACAACAGAAATTGCTGTGATTGCTCTCTCTGGGATTGTTTGTGATAAGTCCGTCAAAGTAGCTGGTGACGTGTTTACAAATGACATCATTTACTATATGCGAACTCAACACAATTTATATGTTGGTGAGCGTACCGCAGAGCGGGTGAAAATTTTGATTGGTTCTGCACTAGAAGAATTGGAAAGCCCACCTGAAGACATGACGGTTCAAGGAAGGGATTTGCTGACAGGTAAGCCCAAAGAAACTGTGATTTCTTATCGGGAAATTGCAAAGGCACTTGACAAATCAATTATACGAATTGAGGATTCCGTTATGGAAACCCTTTCTCAAACCCCTCCAGAACTTGCAGCAGATATCTACAATACAGGTGTTTACCTTGCTGGTGGTGGCTCCATGCTTCGTGGGTTGGACAAGCGGTTATCCCAAAAAACTGATCTCCCAATTTTTATCGCTGAAGACCCATTACGGGCAGTTGTTCGGGGAACTGGGATCGCATTAAAAAACATTGATCAGTACAAAACAATCCTTGTTAAATAGCTGAACAATGCAGCAGCTTGTCAACGCCATTATTCGATTTCGTAACGGCTTGGTTTATCTCATGCTTATTTCATTGAGTATTTTCTTATTGCAACAGTCAAGTGCTTATCACCGCAGCTTGGTTGCGAATGTTGGTGTTTTTTTTGGCGCACAATTCAGTGATATTGTCAATTCTTTTACAAGCTATACTAATTTGCGAGAAAGCAACAATCGTCTTCTACAAGAAAATCAAATTCTCCTTGATCAAATTCTATATAAAGAAAAACTCCCTTCTGACACATTATATTACAGCTCTATACCCCTCCAAGTGATTCGAAATTCCTTTACCAATAGCTATAACTATATTACCCTTAAAGGCGGTATGAACAGTGGTATTAAAAATGAAATGGGACTGGTGACTGCTCAAGGAATCGTAGGAGTTGTGCAGTTTGTACAAACCAGATATTCACAGGCAATTTCAATTTTAAACAAAGACTTAAAGATCAATGCAAAGCTGAAAAACAGCAATCATTTTGGAAGCTTAACCTGGACAGGGGATGACCCAACCAAAATGAAACTTTTCGATGTTCCAAAAACGGCTACAATCAAAATCAGTGATACAATTCAAACCGGTGGGATGTCAACGATTTTTCCGCCAAATCTTCCCATCGGGTCAATTTCAAACTTTGTTGACGACCCTTCGACAAGTTTTTATGATATTGAAATTTCTCTTTTTCAAGATATGACCAATTTGGGAACGGTTTTTGCTATCCATCATCCACTAGCAGAAGAAGTTCAATCTGTTCAACAATCGGCCAATGAAAAGTAGATCATATCCCTTTATTGCCTACTTTTTTTTGTTGCCCATTCTTCAAGTGATGGTGTTTGACCAATTTGATTTGGGCACACAACTGGTTCCACACATTACACTCCTTTTCTTGATCTTTTATCCTACGGATGCCGATCAGACCTTTTACCTTTTTGCCGCCTTTCTCTATGGTCTTTACTTGGACATCCTACACTCAACAATGGGTCTCCAAGCAGCGGCATGTGTTACTGCAGCTTTTCTCAGACCTTTTATCATCACATCGGTTTTTGGTAAAAACCACGGATATGTCAACATCCGCTTACAACAGACGCCACTGCTTGCCTTGTCTGCATACTCATTAAACATCGTGTTGATTCATCATATGGTGTTTTATGTCTTTGGGGTGTCGAGCTGGTCACAGTGGCTTTGGATAATTCGCCAATTTATTTTTGAGAGTCTATATACATTGTTATATTTAATTGCAATTATGTTTTTGTTGCGAAAAAATAAACAATGAGAAAAAGCCTACTTTTCGTCCTTGTTGTAAGCAGTGGTATTATTTTTACAATCCGCCTCTTTAGTTTACAGGTTTTTAGTTCAAACTACGAAAGTCAATCCCTTCAAAACTCCGTTTTTAGAGAATATATCTATCCCGAGCGGGGATTTATTTATGATCGAAATGGAACGTTGATTGTCGAAAATCAACCCACCTACGACCTTATGGTCATACCGCAGCAATTGCAGCAATTTGATACGGTAGAGTTTTGCAATCTATTGAAGATTAACAAAAAAAACCTCACCGATAAAATCAAAGAAGCTCGCTCATATTCCACAAGAAAACCCTCCGTCTTTTTGGCACAATTATCCAAAAGTGATTATGCTTCCCTTCAAGAGAAACTCTGGAAATACCGTGGGTTTTATGTCCAAAAGAGAGCTGTTCGAAAATACAATACTTCCTCTTCTTCCAATATTTTGGGGTATATCAGCGAGGTCAATCGATTTGATCTCAGAAGAGATCCTTATTACCAATCTGGCGAATTGATCGGACGGCAAGGGATCGAGAAAACCTATGAAAAAATGTTGAGAGGCGTAAAAGGCGTTCGCTATTTACAACGAGACAAATTTAATCGTGTGATTGGACCCTATCAAAAAGGGGAGCTCGATACCCTACCGACAAAGGCGCAAGATATTTACTTGACAATTGATATTGCCCTTCAAGAGTATGGGCAAAAACTTCTACAAAACAAAAGAGGGGGTATCGTTGCTATTGAGCCTGAAACAGGTGAGATTCTAGTCAACGTAAGTACGCCGACATACTCGCCAGATTTATTGGTAGGACGAAACCGATCTGAAAATTTCACGATTTTAAAAAATGACACCATTAACCGTCCCCTTTTTGATCGTGGCCTGCAAGGTCAATATCCGCCTGGGTCTCCATTTAAGCTCGTCAATGCGCTGATTGCACTGCAAGAGAAGGCGATTACGCCCCGATTTCGTGTGCAATGTAATGAGGGACACTATTATGGCCGAAATGACTTTATGAAATGCCATTGTAGCTACGGAACTAAAAATCGACTAAACAGCGGGATTTACAATTCATGTAACACCTACTTTGCCACCGTATATCGCCAAACCATTGATCGGTTGAACGATCCAAAGAAGGGGATGAACATATGGAGCAATCATGTCAAAAGTTTCGGAATGGGAAACTATCTAGGGTATGATCACCCCACTGGGCAAAAAGGGTTTATTCCGAACTCGGACTATTATGATTACTGGTATCCCAACCAACGTTGGGGAGCAACAACCTCACTCTCCAACTCAATTGGGCAGGGTGAAGTGTTAACTACCCCAATTCAGTTGGCCAATATGGTTGCAACGATTGCAAATAGAGGGTTTTTCTACAAACCTCATTTTGTCAAAAAACTACAACGAGATTCTATTGCTGAGAAATACAGAAAACCAAACTACACAACCATAGACTCAATTCATTTTGAGCCAGTGGTAGAGGGCATGTCCAATGTTGTCAAGTGGGGTACAGCTCGTATCGCTCGGGTTCCAGGTGTTGAGGTCTGTGGAAAAACAGGAACCGTTGAAAATTTTGTGAGAATAGACGGTGAAAAGGTTCAGTTAACCGACCACTCCATGTTTGTTGCCTTTGCCCCAAGAGAAAATCCAAAAATTGCTGTCGCTGTTTTTGTGGAGAATGGATATTGGGGTGGGCGATGGGCTGCACCAATCGCAAGTTTGGTCATTGAAAAATATCTCACTGGTAATATGAGAAGAACCTACCTAGAAAATCGAATGGTAAACGGAAGTTTAGTGGATGAGTATCAAAAGCAATTGAGCGGTAAACCTTTTCAAATCAATGAATAACAAATTTCTTTTAAAGTTTGATTGGTATACGTTTTTGGCGTATTTCGCTCTGGTGGCAATTGGGCTGATCAATATATACTCCATTGGGCATACTCAAGAGGAAAGTATGTTTTCTTTAAATCACACTTTTGGAAAGCAATTGTTCTTTGGGATTCTGAGTATCGGTCTCATTTTCTTTCTTCAATTTCTAAAAGTGAAGGTCTATGAGCGCTATTCTAGTATTTTCTATTTGATCATTATTGCTTTACTCATCGGTCTTTTTGTTTTCGGAAAGGAAGTCTCTGGAGCAAAATCATGGTATTCCATAGCTGGCTTTAGCTTTCAGCCCGCAGAATTTGCCAAAGTAATCACTGCCGTGGCACTGACCAAGCACTTGAGTGAAATCAATACAGACTTAACAACACTATCCGATCAACTCACGTCCTTCGTTCTTATCTTACTGCCAGCGCTGATTATATTGCCACAACCAGATCCAGGTAGCACTGTTGTGTTTCTTAGCTTTCTTTTGGTTTTACACACAGAAAAACTCCCCTCTCAATATTTATTTTTATGTATTGGGCTTATTGTTTTATTTATTATTACTCTTTTGATTGGCAATACCATCGCAACAGCTATTGTGTTGGGATTGGGTCTTGTATATATTATTGGACTGGACAGAAAGAGACGCAGAAAAAGACTTCTGTCTACACTTTTAACCCTTGTTTTGGCTAGTGCATTTATCCAGTCCGTTGATTTCGTATTTGAAAATGTATTTGAGCAACGACACCGTGATCGATTCAACATTGTTTTGGGTCGTGAAGTGGACACCCAAGGGATCGGGTACAACATCAACCAATCTCAAATTGCAATCGGATCTGGAGGCGTGCTCGGAAAGGGCTTTCTTGAAGGCACACAAACCAAAGGGAATTTTGTTCCTGAACAACAGACAGATTATATTTTTACAACTGTTGGTGAAGAGTGGGGCTTTGTCGGTTCTTTTGCCGTGATTGTGCTCTTTATGATTTTAATGCTGCGCATACTTCTGACCTCTAAGCGACAAAAAAACAATTTCAGTAGAATTTATTGTTATTGCGTGGTCTGCCTTTTGTTTGCTCATTTTAGTATTAATTTGGGTATGGTTCTCGGTCTACTTCCCACCATAGGAATCCCACTGCCCTATTTGAGTTATGGTGGTTCGAATCTTTTGGCGTTTAGCCTGTTGTTGGGAATCTATTTGAAACTCGATGCCAACCGAGTTAACGAGTGGTAGTTAACGTTTCACTGGATCCAATCGGTCTCTCAAACTGTTTCCAATCAGCATAAAAGAGCTCACTAAAAGCATAATGGCAAGTCCAGGGATCAATGCCAAATAGGGTTTCCCCATAACTAAAAATTGATAGTGATCCTTAATCATTGTGCCCCAGCTGGGAATCGGTGGTTGGACGCCAATCCCCAAAAAACTCAATCCACTTTCTATGAGAATCGCTGCTGCAAAATTGGAAGCGGTAATGACGACTAAAGGTCCAAAAGCGTTTGGAAGAATGTGTCCAAAAAGTGTGCGAAAAGCAGAAAATCCTAGTACCTGGGTGGCAGTTACATATTGACGGTTTTTGATGCTCATCACTTGACCCCGAACAATACGAGCCACCTCCACCCACATGGTTAAACCAACAGCAATAAAAACTTGCCAAAATCCTTTCCCCAAAGCAACAGAGATCGCAATGACAAGCAATAAAGTCGGGATTGACCAAGTGACATTGATAATCCACATGACAATCTTGTCAACCAAACCGCCATAAAATCCGCCTAAACTCCCCAGAATAATACCAACGATCAGCGATATAAATACCGAGATCAAGCCAATGGAAAGGGAAATCCGTGTTCCGACCAACAAACGGCTCAGGACATCTCTTCCAAACAAATCGGTTCCCAACATAAAGCGATGGTCTGAGATATGAAAATCAACGATTTCAGAAACTGATACAAGTCCACTGAAAGCAATCATCGGAAACCACTGCTGTTGCCCAGGAGAATCAAAGTTGAAATGTTCAATCCAAATTCCGTCTTCCTCAACTTGGTAAGATGAAATCGGGTATAAATTGCCAAGATTGGGGTTGCCAAATAACAACGTGGATAGTCGGGAATGAACTTTATCTGCAGCAGTGGGCACATGAAGCATCTTTACCTTAAATCCTGGTGGCTGAGAATGTATGGATAAATGCATTTGATTGGCATTGACCGAGTTATCGGGTACAATGACATAGGCTAAGACGGATATGGCAACACAGATCAAAATAAAGCCAGTGGCTAGATAACCCCCCAGGTCATATAAAAACGCTCGGTTAGATGTTTTTTGCAATCGTATTTTGTTTATTTTCTAGCGAGGGGTTCTTGCTGATAGATTCCCACTTTAAGCTCTTCCAAGATATTCACAGCTTCTTCGACATAGAAGTCTGCTGTCAAGTCTGAAAACCAGCGTTCCCTTTTTTCACGAAAGATGCTGTCTTCTGTAATCCTTTCTTGCTCTGCAGGAGCAATTGTAAATTCCAAGTTATTGTTGTATTCTTTTACCGCATCAAATTGGTCTGCATAAGTCCGATCTGCTTCCAGTTCTGAAACATATTCTTGGTAATTTAAAGCGATACTTTTATCGTTTTGACGTTGCTCGATCCACTTTGCATCTTGGTCAACAAGTTTAAAAATGGGATGATTGTTCACACGATCCTGACTCTGTTTTATAACTTCGTTATAATTCAGATAGCCATGCCATTTTGTATAAATCAGAGGAGTGATTTGATCCCACGACATGGGGTTGTCTTCATCCCTTTCGCCAACATCGACATAACTGTAACGATCCGGAGTAATCACATCGCTTTTGACGCCCTCAAGCTGGGTTGAACCACCATTGATTCTATAAAACTTATCGGTTGTTATTTTTAAAGCCCCGAGGTTTCCATAGGTGCTATTGGAAAGAAATCGATTGAGATCCACCACATTTTGTACAGTTCCCTTACCAAATGTTTGCTTACTCCCCAACACAATCGCACGTTCATAGTCCTGAAGAGCCGCTGCTAAAATTTCAGAAGCAGATGCAGACAACTCATTGACGAGAATTACCATAGGGCCATCCCAAAGCGTTTTATCGTCTCGGTCTCGCAAAACCTCTGTTTTACTCACAGTCGATTTGACCTGCACAATTGGGCCTTTATCTATAAATAAACCTGCAATATCGACCACCGTTTGCAAGGATCCACCACCATTGTTTCTCAAATCAATGATTAGACCCTCAATACCTGCCTCTTTGAGGTTGATTACCTCCTGCTCAACATCATGCGCTGAGTTTCTTTCTTTGTAGCTTTTAAAATCGACATAAAATTTTGGAAGATGGATAAGGCCATATTTTTGATCAAGTCGGTTGATTACAGATGACCGGGCATACGACTCTTCCAAAACAACTAAATCGCGCTTTACAGGGATGGTTTCGATTGTACCATCGACTTTTTTAATAGTCAGGTGTACAGTAGAGCCTTTAGAGCCTTTGATGAGCTTGATGGCATCGTCCAATCGCATGGATCGGATATCAACAGCATCTCCTTCTTCTTGTCGAACCAACTGGATTTCATCTCCAACTTCGACAAGCTGATCACGCCATAGTGGGCCTCCAACGATGATGTCAACTACCTTAATCGCCTGGTCTCTTTTGGAAAGTCGCGCACCGATTCCCTCAAACTTTCCTGACATATTCATGTCAAAACGGTCTTTGTCATCAGGGTTAAAGTAGTTTGTGTGTGGATCGAACTGCAAAACGAAAGCGTTGAGATAGATGTCAAACCAGTCCTTGCGCTCAAGCTCATTCATCAAATTGAAATAGTCCTCCATGTTTTCGCGTGTTGTTGTTCGTGCTTCTTCTTCAAGAACCACCCATGGTGGCGAAACATATTCAGCTGTACTTTCTTCCTCTTTTTTCTCTCTCTCTTTCACCTTATCATAGAGTACACTCAATGTCGATAACTTGAGTTGCTTTCTCCACTTTTCAGCTCTGGAAGTTTGAGAAAGTGGGAATAGTTGTTCTTCATAATCCATATCAAACGATTCCTTTTTCTCAAAGTCAAACGGGCGAGACAGCAAAGACGCATACAAATTTTCGACTTCATTCATACGAAGCATAAGTCTTTGATAAGTCAAGTCAAAGAATGTCAAATCTAACTCTCTTAACTGATCGTCAATTTGGTACATATATTTGGCAAAATCTCTGTAATCGCTCTGTAAAAAATATCTTTTTTGACCATCAATACCTTCAAGGTAGGTGTGAAAAATTTGTTCAGAAATATCATCATTCAAAGACTTCACATTAAAATGACCACGTTGAATCACATGTGAAATCAGCTCAATCAGTAGACGATCTTTATCGTTACTGACAAATTCTTTTTTTGATGGGATGGAAACCGCCGTAAGGGTATAAAGCACAACAGCAATCGCGAAAATAATATAGGAAGTGTTCTTTTTCATTTCATTTTACTTGAGGGCTTACGAATATAAAGATAATTGTAATATCATGTAAATATCATGGATATGGGTCGAAAAGGCAAATTGAAATCAGTATTTTTGTGTAAATAGATCGCAAAAATGAGCAACAAACCACTAATTCTTGTTACCAATGACGATGGGATAAGCGCCCCGGGGCTTCGTTCCCTTATTCACATGATGAATTCGATTGGAGATGTGGTTGTTGTCGCTCCTGATAGTCCACAATCTGGTATGGGCCACGCCATTACGATCAATAATACCTTGCGGTGTACCCAAGTCAAACTCGATGATGGCCCACAACAAGAATATTCATGTTCTGGTACGCCAGCAGACTGTGTAAAACTGGGGGTGCATGAAATTCTAAAGCGAAAACCAGACCTCTGTGTTTCAGGTATCAATCACGGCTCAAATGCAGCGATTAATGTCATCTACTCTGGAACCATGAGTGCGGCTATCGAAGCTGGGATTGAAGGTATTCCTGCTATTGGGTTTTCATTGCTCGATTATGCCTGGGATGCAGACTTTACCTCACTCAATCCTTATGTAGAAAAAATCACCAAATCGGCTTTACAACACAAAATCCCAGAGAGTACGGTTCTCAATGTCAATTTTCCCAAACGAAAAGAAGGCGAAATCAAAGGGGTTAAAATTTGTCGTCAAGCCAACGCCTATTGGGTTGAGGAGTTCGATAAACGTCAAGACCCCATGGGAAAAGAGTACTATTGGATGACTGGTGCATTCATCAATAATGACAAAGGAGAGGACACTGATATTTGGGCACTCGAAAACGGATATGTTTCGGTTGTTCCTACACAATTTGACCTCACCGCACATCACCAAATTCAAAAACTAAACTCATGGACTTTCTAAAGAAAATCAGTCCTGGATTATTGGGTTGGCTGACTGGACTAGTTCTGCCGTTTGGCATTCTTTTTCTATTGATAGAATACTCGGTTGATGGCAATGCTTTGGACACCATCCCAATGTTGTATGCTTTCGATGAACTCGGTATTTGGATCACAATGGCAGTGCTGCCCAATCTTTTTTTCTTTTGGTGGTGGATTCAAAAAAAGAATACAGCTGCAGCCCAATCCGTTCTCGGTGCAACCATTTTTTGGGCCTTTCTGAGTCTACTCTTAAAATTTAGCGCATGAAATACTACGTCATCGCTGGAGAGGCCTCTGGGGATTTGCATGGTGCCAATCTAATTGCTGCACTGAAACAAAAAGATGCAACATCCAAATTTCGAGCTTGGGGTGGAGACAAAATGAAAAATCAGGGAGCACAAATCGTAAAACACTACAAATACCTCGCTTTTATGGGGTTTTGGGAGGTTGCAAAAAACCTGAGAACAATCCTTTCCTATATTGCCTTTTGCAAAAAAGATATTCTCGCATTCAAACCAGACGCTTTAATCCTTATCGACTACCCAGGTTTTAACATGCGAATCGCAAAATGGGCGACAGCTTTGGGAATTCCAGTTCACTATTATATCATGCCACAAGTTTGGGCGTGGAAAGAAAACCGCGTGATAAAATTGGCAAAGCACACCAATTACCGCTATGCCATACTGCCATTTGAAGTGGACTTTTTTGAACAAAAACACAAGCTTCCCATTGACTTTGTTGGGCATCCTCTGATCGATGAGTTGTCCGAAATTCCACAGGTGGATACAGCATCCCTTACAGCTTCTTTGGGCTTGATAAAAAATGAAAAGATCATTGCCTTGTTGCCGGGAAGTCGAAAACAAGAAATCACTAAAATTTTAGGGGTAATGACAACGATTATTGACTCTTTTCCAAACTATCGTTTTGTGATCGCAGGAACGTCAAATATCGATCAATCCCTTTATCATCAACTTACACCTGGTGTTGATATCGTTCTGGACCAAACCTATGATTTGGTTCGCCTTGCTGATGCAGCCATCGTTACAAGCGGAACGGCCACCTTGGAAACTGCTCTGTTAAAGACCCCTCAAATCGTGTGTTACAGAACAAGCCCTTTAAGCTTTGCCATCGCCAAGCGAATTGTAAAACTCCCCTTTATTTCTCTGGTCAATTTGGTTGTGGATCGTTTGCTCGTTCGGGAGTTGATTCAGGACGATTGTAACCAAATCGAGTTGACAAATTCCCTTCGGGAAATCCTTTCCGATAACGGTAGAAAAGCGATTTTGTCAGGATATGACGAACTCATTGAAAAACTCGGAGGTAAAGGGGCAAGTGAGAAAGTTGCCTCGCTCATTCACAAAAGAACTCATGCGTAAGCTATTTGCCTTTATTGCTCTTGTTTTTCTGGCTACAAGCTGTGGATCGCTCAAGAGTGGTAAAAAAATGAAACCCCGTGATGGTGTTGTTTTTTACGCAAAGGAATATATGGGCACACCCTACCGTTTGGGCGGAAACAACCGCAGTGGAATTGATTGTTCAGGTCTGATTCACAATGCCTTTAAAAAGCAAGGGATTCGAGTATCTAGAACCGTTGACCTTTTGCGGAAAGAAGGGAAACGCATCTCCATAGACAGAGTAAAAGTCGGTGATATTCTATTTTTCAGAACGACCAAAAAACGAAAGCTCACCCATGCTGGTATTGTCGTTGGGCGCAAAGGTGGAGAACCCCTATTCATACATGCCTCCTCTTCAAGAGGGGTTATCATTTCTTCTTTACGTGAGGGCTATTGGAATAAGACCTATGCGCAAACACGGCGGCTGATTCGATAACAATTCCTATCTTTCCACTATGTCCACTCTTGCCTACTGCACAGTTTGGTTTGTTATTGGTGTATTGACTTACCCCCATATTGCCACTTTCCATGCTGCGATTCCATTCGTTTTGTTTTGCTTGCAACCCAAAGAAGTCATCGCCGATGGAAGTAATTATAAAAGTTATACTAAGCGATGGGAACAGAGTTGTAAACCCCATGCCATTGAACTCCATGACACATCAACAGAGGGTGCGTTTGTGCTCAACCCTTAAATTGAGCTGTGAAGTTTTTGTAGTAGGCTGCAAAGTCTTCTTGAGACTGCAAATTTTTGTAGTCGCCAGAAGCAAATAATTTTAGGTAAAACTCCATTTGCTGCACATTGTGATAGCCGACGATTGGCGCAAGGAAATTGGCGTTTTCATCAAAAAAAGCAACCGTTGGATAGCCCGTAATTCCGAGATAGGCCGTAAACTGATGACGGGCATTTCTTCCAGTTCGATCGGGGTCATATTGGGGGTTTTCAAATTGATTTCCATTGTAGTTGACCAACTCTTTGCCTTCGGCATTGAATTTAACAGGGTAATAATTTGCGTTGATAAAGGCACTCACTTCGTTGTTTCCAAAGGTGTTTTTGTCAAGGAGCTTACAAGGCCCACACCAAGTTGTATAAACGTCAACAATGATGTTTTTTGGGTTTGACTTCTGGGCTGCGAGAGCCTCATCCATAGTCATCCAATTGACTTGGGCTGTTGCAAATGAACAAGCGATAAAAAATAGAATTAGACTACGCAATGCCATGCATTTTTCGAATTAGGGTTTTGTTGAGAATAAGCATCAATACTCCCGCAAATATGGGGATTGCTGTAAATATGAGAAAAAATACAGATAAACCATATGATTCTGAAATCGAATCGATATAGCTCCCCGTTATTCCCCCGAGGAAGTTGGCAACCGCACTACAAACAAACCAGAAACCAAACATCAAGCCAACCAATCGCTTTGGTGCTAACTTGCTCACATAGGATAGCCCAACAGGGGAAATACATAGCTCCCCTAGGGTGTGAAAAAAGTACGCCATAATCAACCAAGTAATGCTTACACTTGCTGTGCTTGCACCAAGTGGAATTCCTGCTGCGCCATACGACAAAAAGGCAAAGCCTAAACCGAGTAAGATCAAGCCAATTGAAAATTTGACTGGTCCACTAGGGTTCCAGGAGGAAGCCCATATTTTCGAAAAAACTGGTGCGAAAATTACAATAAATAACGAGTTAAGAACTGAAAACCAAGAGGCGGGAATCTCAGCAATATCAGATGCAAATTCACGTTTTAGCATCCATATCACAATTCCCCAAATGATCGCAAAACTCAATCCCAAAAAAAAGTTTGATAAAAGGTATTTCCCCAACATATTGCGAAACAACTCATACAATACATAGGTCAGAATCACCATGGGAACCAGAGTGATAATGGAATTGACAATTTTAAATGTTTGAGATGCCGTACCGACCAGATTTCTTTCGGTATAGTCATTGGCAAAAATGGTCATCGATCCGCCTGCCTGTTCAAACGCCCACCAAAAGAAAATGGTGAACAGTGAAAAGATAATTACCACAAACACACGGTCATTTTCAACTGTTTTCGGGACGTCCTCTTGAACTTCATCGTGTGAAGTGTCGGCTGCTTCTAGTTTTTTGGGGGACAAGCCAATGCTACCAAATATATGTTGGGCAAACCAAAACTGTAGCATCCCAAAAAACATAAAAACCCCAGCAAGACCAAAGCCCAAATGCCACCCTACTTTTTCACCGATGTATCCACAAAGGAGAATCCCCAAAAAAGCACCCGCATTGATCCCCATATAAAAAATGGTATATCCACCATCTTTACGGATATCACCATCTTTATACAATTGCCCAACAATCGAAGAAATATTGGGTTTAAAAAATCCATTTCCAATCACCAAACAGCTCAACCCAATAAAGAAAAACGTGGGCGAAATGGTTTCCAATGCCATGGAAGCATGGCCTAGGGTCATAATAAGGGCACCCAATACGGTTGCGTTTCGATGACCCAAAAGCTTATCGGCCAGAAGGCCTCCAAATATGGGGGTTAAATACACCAAGCCCGTGTACCACCCGTATAGAGTTAAAGCATCTTCACGCTCCCAAGCCCAACCCTCGTTGAGGATGGATGAGGTAAGGAAAAGTACCAAAATGGCACGCATGCCATAGTAACTAAATCGCTCCCACATCTCGGTAAAAAACAAAACAAATAAGCCGATAGGATGACCGGCAATCGTTCTTTGGTTTAGGGCTGATCCTCCAAATTGGTTTGGCATTTTTATGTTTTTTTAGTTGCGATGCTAATATATGATTTTTCAATAATTCAGATTCCTAATCAATATCCTTATCTTTGCACCATGGCAAAGAATCGGGTACACAACGGATTGATTTCGGGCTTTTCCAAAAAATCAAAACAAGAGAAAATCGAATGGATTGCCCAAACTTGCTTTGCCAGTCCCCAACAAGCCAAAAGTGTCTTGGAAACCTATTGGCATACAGACGAAAAACTACAACGATTACATGACGAGTTTATCGAAAATGCTGTCAGCAACTTTTATCTGCCATTGGCTGTTGCGCCAAACTTTGTGATCAACGACAAAACCTATATACTACCCATGGTAACTGAAGAGAGCTCCGTGGTTGCTGCCTCGGCCAATGCGGCCAAGTTCTGGTCAACGCGTGGCGGATTTCATGCCGAAATTATCGACACTGAAAAGACAGGTCAGGTACACTTTCTGTTTTCGGGACCTTATCAAAAACTCGCTGAATTTTTTACTGCTGTCAAACCAACCCTGTTAGAAGAAACCGATTCGATTACCAAAAACATGCGCAAGCGCGGGGGTGGCATTATCGATATTGAATTGATTGATAGTACCGAGAATTTAAACGATTATTACCAATTGCATGTACGTTTTGAAACTGCAGATGCGATGGGTGCCAATTTTATCAATTCCTGTCTCGAGCAGCTCGCCAAAACACTTCAAGACCAAGCTGCAAGCTATGCGCCATTTTCAGAACATGAAAAACAAATCGAGGTAGTGATGAGCATCTTGTCCAACTATGTTCCTGGAAGTCGGGTCAAAGCATGGGTGAATTGCCCCATTTCAGAATTGGGGGACGATGGCAACATGCTGGCCCAAAAATTTGTACAAGCAGTAAACATTGCATATCAAAACCCCTACAGGGCCGTTACGCACAACAAAGGCATAATGAATGGAATTGATGCCTTGGCGATTGCTACTGGAAATGATTTTAGAGCCATTGAAGCAGGGATTCATGCCTATGCTGCTCAAGATGGGCAGTACAGAGGGCTTTCCAAAGCGTGGATCAAAGATGATACATTTTGGTTTGAACTCGAGGTACCTTTGGCCGTTGGCACAGTCGGAGGCCTAACCAAACTCCACCCGATGGTGAAATGGTCACATGAGTTGTTGCAGAATCCAGATGCAAAAGGGCTTATGCAAATCATGGCAGTCAGTGGGTTGGCGCAAAACTTTGCTGCCTTGCGCTCTTTGGTCACGACTGGTATTCAGAAAGGACATATGAAAATGCACTTGCTCAATATTCTGAATCAAATGGGTGCGACTGATGCTGAAAAACAGGCAATGATTGAGCATTTTAAAACCATTGTTGTCAGCTTTAACGCTGTTGAACAAGCACTTATGGCATGGCGAAAAAACTAAGTTTTTTTAGTTCCGGAAAACTCCTGATTACCAGTGAATATGCAGTGATTGACGGTGCCTGTGCGCTAGCTGTACCAACCAAACTAGGGCAAAGCATGACGGTCATTGACAACAAAGAACCGGGGATACACTGGGTCGCTAAGGATGTAGACGGAAATATCTGGTTTGAAGACCATTTTCATGTCAATGATTTTCAGTCAACTTTACAGACGAACGAAACCACTTCTCGATTGCAGCAGATTTTGCTGGTAGCGCGTGAACTTAATCCTGATTTTTTGGTAAACCCTACTGGGCTTGTAGCTGAAACCCAACTTGGTTTTTCAAAAGATTGGGGTTTGGGCAGTTCCTCGACATTGGTCAATAATGTGGCACAATGGGCAAATGTGAGTCCATTTTATATCCAACAAAAGGTTTTTGGAGGAAGTGGTTATGACATCGCTTGTGCCCAAAAACACAATCCGATCACCTATCAACTTATTGATCAACAGCCAACTGTAGCAGATGTTATTTTTGCACCTCCATTTGACGAGCATTTATTTTTTGTATATATGAACAAAAAACAAAACAGTCGGACTTCAATACAAAATCACTATCGGGGTGTATCGGATGAGGTACGTAATACCCTAAATGCCTTGACAAAGCAATTTGTAAAAACCCAAAACGCGAGTGAGTTCCAAACCCTGATGCTCGCTCATGAAAGCATCATCTCCAAACTGATCGGCATCCCGCCTGTTCAGGAAACTACGTTTTCCGATTATGAAGGGGTTGTAAAAAGTTTAGGTGCCTGGGGAGGTGATTTTGTCCTGGCTTTTGGTCCCAAAACGAGTAAAGCGTATTTTTCAGCAAAAGGATATACAGTTTGTATGGCGTACTCAGAGCTTATTTCTCACGCGACTTAAAGTCGAGTGGTATCATCAAGCTCACCACAGTTCCACTGGGTTCCCCTTTATCATCATATAGATCTTCGATACTATAACTCAATTCATGTTTGTTGTAATAGTTAAAAATATCGATTCGCTGTTTCATGATTTGGGTAGCGAAGGACTTATGTTTTTTTTTATACTTCTCACTTTGTTTTGCAGCGGCTTTGCGGCCAATCCCATTGTCTGTTATTCGGCATTTTAGTGAATATCAATCTTGTTTTCTCCTTCTTTTTTAATTAGTCCGTGAACAATTGCATTCTCCACGATAGGCTGCAGCATCATACAAGGCAGGTAAGTGGCATCAGGCTTAATATTATCGTCTATGGTAATCGTTGTATGAATGGCTTATACAAGTCGAAGTGCTTGTAGGGCAATGTAGTTTTCGATATAGTCCAACTCGTCGTTAAGAGATAACCTATCGAGGTTACTCATTTCAAAGGGGTTGCGGATACATTTGGGCACGGTAGGCATGCGCCTCTAAGTTTGAAATCTGCAAATCGCGGTCTTTCTTGATTTTAATGATGCGGTATTCGTATGACCTCCACAACGGTACGATTCCCAAAACAAGTATGAGAATGCATAGCGCAGCCCGCCATGTCCGCCAATATGGTGGAGGTACATCCATATGTATCTCTAAAGTATTTTGTGATTGTTGACCAGCGGCAGATCTTGCCATAATCAGCAAAGTGTAGTCCCCGTCTTCGAGACCAACCAAGCGCAACTCTTCCTCAAAACTGAGTCACTCATCTGGAACTTTAGAGGTATAAAGTTTAAGGAGTAATTGAGCGTTTCACTATTGTTGCCATCATTTTTTGGGAAATGAATGGCAAAATAATTATCGGCTCGTGAAAGTTTAATCGATTTAAAATCTAGAAGGTTTTCTGTTATCGTAATGAGCTTGTGTGTTTAAGGGTCGATATATTCTATTCGATCAGAAACAATGGTAAACGTTTGCGCCCTGATTCCAGAAAACACATTGATGACAATCAAAAAAATGGGAAGTAAAGCTCTTTGAAACATGATTTCAAAACTTTGGCACGATAAATGTAATAAATATAATGTCTTAATAATTTTTTGTTAGTTATTGTTTTTACGCCTGCACGACATATCTCCTCTGTGCAGGCGTTTTTTATAATCTTTGGTTATCTTTATAATTCAATTAAAAATAATGAATTTACTAGAGTATGGAATATAATCGTTATTTCTTTATAGAGTTATTAGATGGACAAAACATAGATCCCGGACTCGTTTGGTGGATTGACTTTTTGATTATCTCTTCCCTACTATTTGGAATCTCCTTTTTGTTAGCAGCCGCATCAAAGTTAGTTGTTAGCAGCTTTTTGAAAAAACTTTCCAAGCGGACAAAAACACGCCTAGATGACTATCTCTTGTCATCCAAATTTCCGCTCAATTTCTCTAGGTTAGTCCCCTACTTTTTTCTATTGTCTGTTGTTCCATTTTGGATCGTTGATAGTCCTTATACAACCTCCATTGTCTTGACCTCACTCAATGTATATGGAGTCATCGTAACCATTTGGATTTTTCGAAGTATTCTACAAACACTACGATCTTTTTTGCTAACATTAAATTCATTTAAAGACAAGCCCATCGATAGCTATATTCAGGTCTTTATGTTACTCATTTGGGCAATCGGGATTATTGTTATTTTTTCCATACTCACAGGGAAAGAGGTCGGATATTTCCTTACGGCAATGGGGGCACTTTCTGCTGTGTTGTTGTTGATTTTTAAAGACACCATTTTGGGCTTTGTTGCCAGTATTCAGATTGCAGCCAATGATTTGGTTCGTATTGGCGACTGGGTGACGATGGAAAAGTACGGCGCTGACGGGGATGTGATCGAGATCAATCTGTCGACCGTTAAAATTCAGAACTTTGACAAAACCATTACCACAATTCCAACCTATAACTTGATTTCCGATTCCTTTAAGAATTGGCGTGGCATGGCAGAGTCTGCTGGACGACGGATCAAACGCTCCATTCTGATCAGTACGCCAAGTATTCGTTTTCTGGAAAGCGGAGAATTGGAGAAATTGCATCAAATTGAACGAATTTCGACCTATCTTTCAGAGAGGAGTCCTGAAATCGATCAAGACAATCAAGCGTCAAAAAGTGATAAGTCACTTGCCATTAATGGTCGAAATCTAACCAATTTGGGTGTTTACCGACAGTATGTTGAAAATTATCTAAAAACACATCCCAAAATCAGTGACCAACTCACTATCATGTGCCGACAACTACCCACTAACAAATTTGGTGCTACACCTCTTGAAGTTTACGCTTTTAGCCACGATAAGGAGTGGGTAGCATATGAGCAGCTAACCGCTGATATTTTTGATCATCTACTGGCTGCACTAAAGTTTTTCAATTTAGAGAGTTTTGAAATCAATAGAGTTGGTAGTGACTAAGAAATTACTCTTTATGAAGTAACCAATTACCTATTTGAAATCATCCTTTAAAATCCGTGAGCATAGGCCAGATTTAGTAATTGCTTTCATGTCGTACAAACTATTATTTATAATGAAATTTGAAACTGTTTGCGAAATTGATCAACTGAATCAGATCACTACATATTATCTGTATTCAGCCTTTTGTAGTTGCCTCTGCGGTTTCTGGAGAATCGGTTGAAATCCATAGTGACGCCAATTTGAAATATGGAGGGGGGATTAAAGTTTGTTTGAGAACTGGGGAAGGTGAATGTTAAATCCACACGATAATTTTCTGACGAAAATCCAGTAATCAAACCAAATTCTAAGGAATTATTTTCTCTGTATTTAGCTAACGATTGTAGAATTCCTAAAGAAAAGCCATCCATTTGTAACTCCTGAGAAGAATATATTCTAAGTGTTTCACCATACGTTTGAGCATAGAAATACATCATCATGTATGAATAATTCGGAAGGAAGCTTCTGCCATACTGATTGACGTTAAACTCTAATGCCGCTTGAAGTGAAAATGCAATTTCCTTTTCCAAGTTGGACTCGTTATTGAAGGATACGTTAGGGGTATTTATATGATCTAAACTGAGCCCAATTAAAAACCTTTCATTATAAATCATAGCTGATGCTCCAATGTCAAAATAATTGGTAGATGGTGAGAAGTCAGCCAATGGATCTCTGGAAACCCCAGAAATTGTCCCAAGTGTCAAATCGATTTGGTCTTGAAAGATTAGTGAGCTTTTATCAATATCTTGTGACCCTATTCCTAAAGACAATGCTCCAAGTATATAAGTGTCAAAATTGACAGGAATCTTATAAATATAACTTATATCTATCTGGTTTTCAGTCAATCCAAGGTTTGTCAGACTAAATGAGTTAACATCTAAACCAATACTGAAATTCATATCCTCAAAGGCAAAATTTCCATGCAGATACTTGTTATCAATATAAGAAGTCCCATCTCCGTAGTCAAATCGGCTATAATTAACCCCTGCTTTTGAAACCATATTGATACCATGATAGCTGGGATTAATAAACTGTATATTTCGTGAAGTAGAGATAAAACCTTCTTGAGCATATCCAAAAGAAAATGCTAACAATACAAACAAAATGATATGTCTTAATAAATAACTTGTCATTCAATTAAAAATATTGTTCCTGTTTTGGTTACGACTTCATTGTTTATTCGAATTCCTAAAATTTTGTAGACATAAAAATTAGACGATGGGTCAGAATTTATTCCATCCCATCCTTTAATTTCAATCAAGCCATTTTCAGATAAATTATCTTCAGAAACTGACTCTTCATAAACCAAAATTCCCTGTTTATTAAATACAAAGAAATCAACTGCTTTTAAACCAGTAAATACTGGGCCAATGATTTCGTTGATATTATCGCCATTAGGACTAAATGCATTTGGCATTAGAATTGTGTAGCCTTTGCCAACCACAATTTCTTGTGTTATTGTTGTGAAACAGCCGGATGCGTTATAAACATAAACCGTAACAGTATAAGTTCCATCAGCAAAATATTGATGAGAAACTCTTTCACCAACAGCAATCGGAGAAGCATCTCCAAAATCCCACTCCACATTAAAGTAGCTAGTGTTATTTGCAAGTGTGTAAAGAACATTGCTTCTTTCACTGATTGTGCCATATTTCTCAAGCTCAGGGCTTGTGTAATTGATGATCGGGAGCAAAACAGAAGTGTCCAGAAGATCTTGTGCAACAATAACTCCACAACCATTTGTATTTCTAATCTCAAATGAAGCTTCGCTAACTGGTGCAGCAATTAATACACGATGGGTGTTAATTCCGAATTCTGCTGCAATTATACTTATATCTGAACTTGGTATACGAACGCCATCATAATAAAAATAAACCTCACCAGCACTTTGATTAACATCAATATCTATGTAACCTCCTGTTAATGAACAGTAAGCTTCGTCAACTCGAACCGACCCATAAAGAATTTGATCTTTTGGTAATTCAAAAATTTGGTCTGTTATACATACATCTGGATCATTTCGTAAGTCATCCAATTCCAAAGACTCAATATCTGCAATATCTGGTCCCTCAATTACCGTCAACCTATATAACCCTGCAGAAAGATTGTCAGCATAAGTTGTCCCTTTAAGTCTTTCGATTTTTTGCCATGATCCTGAAGAACAGGAAGCTGTTCCACCGCTGACAACAACAGATGAAATATTTGGTGTGTTAGCATCTAAGTCATGGTCAAGATTAGCATCTGATGAAACAGAATTTGGAACTGCACAAATCTGGTAAACACCATTTGCTGAAAAATCAGATCGTCTTTGTTTATTATCCGTAATAAATGTGCCATCACAGCTTTGATATGAAACTATGCTGTAGGAGAAATTCCCTCCATTAGCCTCATCAACAATTCCATCTCCATTAGAATCTGATTTATTTGGATCTGTGACACCATCATTATCAATATCAGCGTCTTCAATGTCAAAAATTCCATCGTTATCTGTGTCCCTTAATTTAATTGTATATGTTACACAATTTTCGTCTTCCTCAAGAATTTCCCAAATGTAATTTTTAAAGTAGAATGAATTCCCGCCCGTTATTGATACTGAAATTAATCCATCATCCGAGCCCGTACATGAAACAGGTGAAATTGTATTTATAGAAATATCAGTTGGATTTGGCTGTAAAACTGTAAAAGATTCTGTAACTGGGCAATCTGAGTTACCTTGAGGATATACGCTAACTGTGTAATTTCCAGGCTTTAAATTCTTAATGTGGTTAGATTGAGTAGTGTTTGCATAATTGTTTGGACCGCTCCATGAATAAATATAGCTTAATCTAGAGGCATTACTTGATAAATTAACTTTTATTTCACCATCGCTATTTCCAAAGCAGGAGATGTTTTTAACAAGTGACTCGTCTGTACCATTAGCCGGATCGTTCATATCAATAACTACTCTGGTCGGATTGATTAAATAATCTGGAACAATTGTCAGATCAATAGTAACAGCTGTTGAACTACAACCATTTGTGTTAGTGCCAATCACATTAAAGGTGTAAGGTCCTCCAACAGAAACACTACCATAAATTCGAAGAACGTCAGTCCCGATAACTTCTGAACTAAGTCCGCTAGGTAAATTATCAGCAGAAGGCACGCTGCTATTTTTAAAACGAATTCTTATGTCAGAAATATTTGAATCTACACAAACCGTTTGATCGACTGTATTTGTTGAGCTAAGAAGTGTCAGCTCAGCGTTTGCTCTAACAGTAATTTTTCCTGTAAGCTCAGGGCTTTCACAACCCTGATCATTTAAAGCGCGTACAGTATAGTCATAGGAGGTATCAACTTCCACATTTTGGGTTGGAATACCTGAAATTGTCATAATGCGTGTAGTCGGGTTGTAATCTTCAGTTAGACCAGGAGGTAAGCCAGAAGCTACAGCATCTACAGTTCCGCCTCCAAAAGTATATGTAATAGGGTCTATAGATTCTCCTTCACAAATAAATTGATTAGAGGAAGAAGAGGTTGTCGATAAAGTGATTTCTGCATCTGGGTTGATTGTTATCAAACCGCCTAATGGATTAGGAGGTGCTGAACAGGTATTACCTAGAGTCTCGACAGTATAGGCGTAAGCTGTTTGAGTCGTAATATTTTCTGTTGCTGTTCCACTAATTGTTAAAATATTACCAGTGATAGTCCATCCAATCCCAGGGGGTAAGCCAAGGACACGAGCAGAGTTTGCGCCGCCGCCAAATTCATAAACAATATCTTGTGAAAGTTCAAGGCCTTCACACAAATTTTGATTTGTTGAAGTAGAACCTGAAAGGAGTTTTAAATCATGTCCGTTAAGAACAGAAATTGAACCTGTTAGCTCAGAAGATATACAATTATTAGTTAAGTTAACAGCACTAACAGTGTAGTTATAAACTTTGTCCTCTAAAAGCCCAGATGGTGTTCCCGAAATTTTATACTGACCAGTAGTAGTTTCGAATTGTCCAAATATTCCTGGTGGCTGTTCATCCCAAGTAATGTTAACATCTTCCGCACCATCAAAAGTACTGTATACAATGTCAGTCAATGGCTCTCCCTCACATATCGTTTGTGTATTTGTTCCACTATTAATTAGTTGAAGTCTTGGATTAGGCACTAAGCTAATCACTCCATTTTCAGTAACAGAGCTACAGGACGCACCAATTGTTTCAACTGTATATGAGTAATCATTAGTTGTTGAAACACTAACATTAACAGTTGGTGTACCAGTAATAATAATACGATTGTCAGTAATCGACCAATTTAGCCCAGGCGGAAGGCCTAAAACGCGGGCAGCTATTGCTCCCCCTCCAAATTCGTATGAGATTGGTAATGGTAATTCTTCTCCTTCACATAGGGTTTGATTTCTAGAAGATGATCCTGAGATAAGTTGTAGACTATGACCATTTAAGACAGTTATGCTCCCTACAAACGAATCTGATTCACATCCATCTATGGAATTTATTGCTTTTACACTATAGTTATAGGTTGTATCCTCAACAACACCAGATGGTGTTCCTGAAATTATAAACCGCCCTGTTGTTGAATCAAATTGACCATTAATTCCTGGTGGCTGAATATCCCATGTAATAATCGCGTTATTTGATCCTTGAGCTGAATCAATAACAATATCAGTCAATGCTTCGCCTTCGCATATCGTTTGTGTATTTGTACCACTATTAATTAATAAAACTGGTTTAGGAGCGATACTAATTATTCCTGAATAACTTTTTGCTGGAGTACAACCACTGTTAGTTGTTTCCACAGTGTACCCTATTTCTGAAGAGGAAGTTATATTGGCAGATGGTTTACCTGATATAGTTAAAATTCCGTCAGCATTATTAACTATAAGGCCATTTGGAGTCAATGCAGTTGGTAAACCATTAACAGTCCATGAGACAGTTACACCTACAGCTCCACCTGAATAATCATAGCGAATTAAATTAATATCCTCTCCCTCACAAACAGACTGTGAAATATCAGACATTGTCGTTAGGACGTCTTCACGGCTGATTGTTAAAACACCACTAATTGATGCAGAGCATCCACCGGAAGGTCCATCAGCTGTAACCGTAAAACTATAATTGTCATTAGGATTACTGGGGTCTAGAGTACCAGAAATAGTTATAGTATTGTTAACAGAAGGACTGAAACTTACTCCAATAGGAAGACCACTAACAGATGGATTTGTAGCTCCATCTAACAAATTGAACACTATTGGATCGATAGCATCTCCTTCACATTTAATTTGGCTAACAGAACCTGTAGTAGAATTTGATAATGTAATACGTGGTCCAGGATTGACTACAATTGTTCCACTCCTGCTTCCCGGTCCACAGACACCGCTAGCATTAATATTGTACATATAAGTTTTAGTGGATACAATATTGCTTGTTAAATTACCACCTATAACAAGCTGATTATCAGTAATATTATATCCTATACCTGGAGGATTACCAGTAATATTATTGCCATCTTCAGTCCAGGTGACAGTAATTCCAGATGCTGAAGCACCGTTACCAATACTATATTCAATTGGAACAATTGGATTTCCTTCACAAACAGATTGATTTTCAGCAGCTTCGTTAATTGGCAAAACACTGGAAGTGGCATTTACTGTTATAACTCCTGTCACGGCTGTTCCTAAACAACCAGTGGTAGAGTTTACTGGAATGATCTGGTACGTATACTCAGATGAAGCTGCTTGTGAATCAGGCACTCCTTCAATTTTAAAGATACCTGATAAAAGAGTTTGTGTTAGGCCATTTGGAACATTAGGACTTGTCCATTGGAATTGTACGTCATCTGCCCCATTCAGCAATTGATATTCAATAGCATCAATTGAATTGCCTTGACAAAACTCTTGATCATTTGAAGATGGATCAATTAGAGATAGTAAGGGGCTAGCAGATAACTTAATAGCACCTGTTTTAATAGTTTCAAGAGAGGGGCAATCAGAAATTTCAGCTTTTAACTCATAGGTATATGTATTATCTGAACTCAAGTTTTGATTAGCCAATCCTTCAATAATAAATGAGTTAGAAGTTATAGATGTATTGAATCCTTGTGGTTGAGATGTTGAATTACCTGTATTGTCAAACCATTCAATAGATAATTGACCTCGATCAGTTCCACCAGAGAATATATATTCGATTGGGTCGAGACTATCTCCAAAACAAAGTACTTGATTTGTATCATTAGCAGTAGCTAATGTTAATTCTGGCTTTGCACTAATTGTAACCGGTAAACTTAACACCCTTACCTGACCAGGACAATTATTCGAAGCACGAACAGAAATTTCAGCGCTTAGAGTTTGATCAACATCATCAAATAATACCTCAATATTTGAAGTTCCATCTCCAGATATAATAGAGGCGCCTGTTGGAATTGTCCACTCGTAGTCAACTGCCCCTGCTAAATTAGTCACTGAATAAAGTACTGTGCTACCCTCGCAAGCTTGTGAGTTACTAGGGCTAATTAAACCGTTTCCAGTAATATCACCAGTAATTATAAGAACTTTTGTAAAAGTGTGTGTAGTTGCTAAACAGCCATCTTGCTTAGATGTAACAGTCATTTTCAGAGTAACGGTAAGGTTATCTCCTGTTACTGATCTATACTCGGGATTTAACGAATTAATATTAAACAAGGTTCCTAATCCTCCTGTTTGTTCCCATTGGATTGTTTCCCAGCTATTTTCATTCACAAAAGCATCTTGAACTATGTATGTGTCCCCAGCACAAACATTATCGTCTTCACCTGCAGAAGAAAGAGGGTTACTATCTTGGTCAACTGCATCAACAGCAGGGACAAATGTTATTGTAATTTTATCAAAGTCATTTTGAGAACACCCACTTACACTTTCCCCTGTTATTTTTAATGTTACAAATCCTCTATCAATATCAGATTGTGTAGGATAATATTTTGGTTTGATTGCAGTTGGATCATCAAAATTTGTATTGCTATTATCTAGATCATTACGCCAGCTTACTAGAGGGTTTCCACTCGCTGTTGCATTATTAAGTTCGATAAAACTTTCATCAGTACACAAGTAAAAATCTTGTCCTGCATAAACACTAATATCACCCTCGACTGTAATATTAATAGTTTGGCTATCAACAAGACAATCATTTGCACTGTCATTTTCGATGCTTACTCCATTTGCAGTTAGTGTCAGTGATATAGGTGTACCATTAAGCCGTGCATTTTCAATATCATTAGACCCTGGAGTATAAATGGGATTAATTAAGTTTGGATTGTTAAATGATCCATCTCCACTTGTTTGCCACGTAAATGAAACTGCATTATTAACATAAGCACCCTGTATCTGGAAAGGCTTATTTGAACAAATTGTTCCTCCAAGTCCTGCATATGCTTCAACCTGTGGAATGAATTCTATTTCAAATCCTTTTGTTATTGGCGCAAAATTACAACCGGTTTCAGGATATACGGTTAATAAAACTCTTACTTTTCTGTCACCTTCGAAGTCATCTCCGCCTGGAATATATGTTGGAGTGAATGTGTTTTCATTTTCAAAATCTCCTTCCCCATCAACAACAGTCCATTGATAGCTGGAATAATTTGTAATGTCTTGCACACCAGAAATAAGTGCTTCGGTTCCTATTTCTTGGTAACAAACTGTATAATAAGTTTGGTCTGAAACAATACTTGGTTGGTTAATAAGATTAAGATCTATATCAAGAAGAGCAGATGGACAATTACCAGAATTTGAAACAACAACATTTAATGTGATGGTTCCAGAAATAAAATCTGCTTCACTTGGAAAATAAGTTGGATTCTCAATATTATCAGAATCAAAATAACCAGATCCATTATGAGACCACTTAATTCCATTTGCAATATCTACATTATTGTAAAAAGCGTTAGAAAGAGTAATCGATTCTTCTGCCTCGCAAATCTCAAGAAATGGTGGAGTAACCCCATTAACAATATATGATACCTCAGGCTGTTTTGAAAGCTGAATGACAACCTGATCCTCATTAAATGATTCTTGACATTGTCCATCACCAAATGCTCGAATGAATAATGTTACTTCTCCAGCTGCAATATCAGAAGCATTTATAATATATATCGGCTTTAATGGGTCAGTAGGATATACAGGATCAATGTCAAACTGCCCGTTTGAGGAACTTGACCATTCTACATTTCCAATATTTTGAGCAAAAACGTTTAAATCAGAGAGAGAAAGGTTTGTATCTTCACAATGAACATATATTGAGTTAGGAATTTCAACATTTGGTAGATTATCAATAGAAAGTTCTATTGTATCGCTAACTTGAGCACAGTTCTCAAAACCTAGTCCTGTTAATGTCAATATTATTGGCTGATTTAAGTTTCTGTCTTCATCAGAGGGTACATATATTGGATTTAAAGTCTCTCTTGATGGTTCAAATGTTCCTGATCCAGATGTCTCCCAACTATAATAACTTACATTTTCAGCAGATGCTTCAATCAGATCAAAACTTTCATTAGCGCAAATCGAAACATTATGTGGGCTATTACCTAGCATGGCACTAACTTCAGGAGCAGGACTAAATTGAATATTTATTACATCTATTGCTTCCTCTCCACAGTTTGAATCTCCAAGTGGTGTAGCCCTAACTATAATGCTAATTCCATTTGGATTTAACTTATCACTATCACTAGGCTCGTATCTCCAGTTAAAGTTATAGTTAGATTGGTCTGCAACTGAAATATCAATTGTTGGATCTGATGCTTTTGTAGAATCATTAGGATCATAAAAAATTCCACCAGAACCAGTTGACTCAAAAGTCAATTGTGCACTATTTGTCGAAACTCCTGAAACAATGATATCTTCATTTGAACAGACAGGTGCAATTGGATTGAAACTCACATTAGGAGATCCGACAATACGTAAAATATAAGTTCGTTCTATTGTGTAGTCACATTCCCCTACAGCGTTAGCTGTAACTGTGAATGTGATATCACCAACCTCCCCAACGCCAGGCACATAAGTTGGAGTAAGTGTTTCACCTCCACTAGTAATTGTACCAGATCCATTTTCTGACCATATAACTGTTCCAATATTACTGAAACTAGCATTATTATTAAGATTGTAGGAGTTTGCTCCAGCGCAAACAACTTCACCTTTAACATTCAATCCAGCTTCATTTTCAAATTCATTATTAAATTCAAGCTCTGCAATAGGACTTACGTTAATTGTTAGCTGCTTGGCTATAGTTGCTACCAAGCTTTGATCTTCATCATTTAAATCTCCGTCAAAGTCAGTATCAACTCTATTATCACAAGCACCTGGAGCAGTTACAATTGCCTGAAGTACAATCTGACCAGAGAAACTAGGATTGATTTCAAAAGTTGGATTTATTAGACTATTTGTTCCCGGCTCAAAGTCACCAGCACCACTAGCTGGGCTAATAATTGTCCAACTAATATTTTCAGAATAGTTTGTTGAAACCCCTGGAATTTCAAATCGCGTAGGTTGTGGCCCAAATACCTCATCTTCATAGCCTGCACATTCAAAGAACTCATTATTACTAAATTCTAGAGTTGGTTGTCTGGTAATATTTATACGGATTTCATCATAAAAATCCTCATCGCTTATTGTAGAACAGGCATTGATAGGGTCTGCAGAGATACGAAGAATTACAAATCCGTCTGATATATCTTGCGGACCAGGTGTAAATGTAGGCTCTAATACGCTACTTGTAGTATTTCCACTAAAGTCACCATCACTGTTAATACGACTCCAATTGTAATTTGTTCCAAAAGTCACACTTGGCGATACTGCAGAAAGTTCAATTATGTCTCCCTCACATACATTGTAATCGTCGGTTAACCCATCCGAGTCAGCGTCTAAGCCAGCTCTGATGACTGGTTTTTGATCAAATGTAATCAGTGAAGTGCTAGATATTTCACCACAAGAATTCTGAGCTTCAGCTGTTAATTCCATTATTATTCCTCCTCTTGCTGTAGCAGATGTATATACGCTTGCGGACGCAGGAATAAATGTTGTAACTTCAGAATCTACAGGTGTGAATATTCCAGAGACAACCTCTTTTGTTGAATTGTATGTATCGTTGTAGTACGCAGTCCACTCAACTGAAACAGCATTTGTACTTGACCCGGATAAATCAATTTCCTCTCCTTCACAAACGGTTATATCTGGTCCAGCATCTGCTGCGGGTTCAGGTGATATTGTTAAAATTACAGTGTCTGAGGAAACCATATCACAACCTCCAGTTTTGGTTGTGTCATGTTCATTCGTCAATGTCAGGGTTAATATAACTTCAATATCACTTTCGTCAGGGTCATATTGTATGTTTGTTGGGTCAGTTGGATCAACAATTAATTGTCCATTACCATTGTGTTGCCAATCAAATGTATCATAGTTATTTGCCACTATTCCTGTAATTGTATGGGTCTCATCCAAACAAATAGTATCACTATTACCAGCATCAATCGTTGGTAAACCTATAAGGTCAACAATGATCTCTCGAGTTACGGATCCACAAACGTCTAGAGGTAGAGGTTGTACATTAAGCTCAAGGGTGACACTTCCAACCTCCCAGTCTTCATTAGATGGGGTGTATTCAACGGTTGGACTAGTGGCATTAGTTAATGTTCCGGTTCCTTTAAAAGCTGCAATACTCCACTGAACAGAAGAATAATTTTCTACTATTGGATCAATAGTGAATGTACTTCCCTCGTCTTGACAGAATTCAAATGATTCCCCAAGATCGACAACCACAGGGGCGACATATGTAATTGTTTTACGGAACGTAAGCTGTTCTGTACATGGATCTGAAGGGGTAATTGTCACATCAAAGTAGACAGTTCCTTCATCTAAGTCATTTGGATCTGGTGTGTACGTCGGAACTCCGCCGATGGCACTGGATTTATTTGTAAAGGTTCCTTTTCCAGTTGTTGTCCAAACATATGATTCGTAGTTAGCAATAGAAATACCATTGAATACGTGAGGTTCCCCTAAACATAAACTTAGGTCACCGATAGAATCTTCAATTGTTGGGGTCTTAGTTATTGGTATAACAACTGTTTCTGAAATTGGTCCGCAAACCCCTTCTCCACCTGCAGTTAGGTTGAGTGTGACAGATCCATTAATTAAATCATCCGAACCAAGTTGATAAACTGCATTTGTAAGACCTGATGAACTTCCACCTGTGTCTTCAAATACACCATTTGTAATCGAACTCCACGAGAGTCCATTACCATTAGTGACAGATCCATCAAGTTGAATAGATGTGCCATTCTCACATACTGAATATGGTCCTCCAACATTAACAGTTGGTTCTTCTGTAAATGTTAATATCATTGTGTCTGAAATAGATACTGAACATGGATCTTCCGGGTAAGCTGTTAAGGTAATTGAAACCTGTCCATTAGAATAATCCTCAGAACTTGGGTAATATATTGTACTGTAACCATTAGTTGGGTCGCCCAAGTCATTAACATTACTATCTGAATTTAATAAATTATTTGAGAAATAACCAGTGCCAACACTCGTACTCCACTTAACGCCGGTGGAAGATTCTGGTGAAGGAGCAAAGTTAGATAAAACATCAGACGTTAATTCGAATCCAATTACTGGATCGAATGGAGATGCTGGATGACAAACCTCAACAGTTGAAGGTAAATCAACAACTGGAATTGAAACAATTGAAATTGTTTTAGACTCTACAAGTGGTTCACATATTCCTTGGCCACCTACTGTAAGAGTCAAAGTAAATTGACCTGCATCTATTTCGTCTTGACTTGGACGATATGAGGGCTGAGTTGTGTCTCTATTAAACCACTCACCAGATCCTGAAGAATCCCATTGATAAGACTCATAATGAATGATATCTGCTATTTCAGTAGTGTAAAGATCATCCTCACCAGCACAAACAGAAGCAGTTCCCCATAAAGTTTCAATATTATTTACTTTAGGAGCTGGAGTTAAAGTTAGATTGAAACTTTGAGTTACATTTTCTGTACACGGGGTAGTTGCGTATGCAGTCATTGTCATTGTTACAACCTGGTCTTCAGCTATTCCATTAGAAGAAAAAGATGAGGGTGTGTAAAGGGGATTTTCAATTGAAGAATCACTAAACGTTCCGAGAAGATTACCATTTTCATCGCGGGCTTCCCATTCTACTCTATCAACAAAAGCATTTGTGGCAACCCCAGAAACTGTGTATCTCTCATCAAAGCAGACTTGTTGATTTTCAGGGAAATTTGTTATTTCAGGAAGTCCTACTACTTCAACAGAGATAGTTTTGGTAATGTCTTGTGTAGTACATGGATCGTTACTTGTCAATGTAGCCGAAATATCTACATTCCCTATTCTGATAGGTTCAAAAGTTGGTCTCAGAGTATTCCCACCTTGTGTTATGAGACCATCAGCAGGATCTACGGACCATGAAACACCATATTGTCCATTTGACAAATTGGTTTCTGCCAATAAATCAATTGTACTGTCAATACAAACCAATGTCGGAGAATTTGATAGCTCAAGAGTGGGTTCAACCAAAATAGTTAAATCGAATACAAACTCATCTACTGAAGAACAACCGCCTTGACCTATACCAATAACTTTAAGGGTTACATTGCCATTTGCAATATCTCCTGGGCCTGGAGTATATGTTGGTGTTTGTTCATCTGTCGAATCTGAAAAGGTCCCATCTCCGCCTACAGTTTCCCAATTGTATGAAACAACATTTTGGCCGACAACCTGATTAGCATCAAAGGTATAAGTTTCAGAAGCGCAGAAAGATGAAGAATACTCTTCAACCCCGTCTTGGTTAGTGTCAAATATTACCTCAACTGAAGGTGGTTGAGTATAATCAATTCTAAAACTGTCAACTACATCAGGTTTTCCAGTACAGTTTCCTTCGGGAGTAGCAGTAAGTGTAAGTATTACAAATCCTCTAGTGTAGTCTTGATCGTTAGGGGTGTATGTAACATTTTCAGATGAGCTGTTAGGTGTGAAATTACCATATCCATCATGCGTCCATTCGAAATCTGTAGTGAAATCAACATCCGCAGAAAGAGTAGTGTATGCTTCTCCTTGGCATAAAGTGACATCGTCACCAGCCGTTACAATGGGTAAAGGCTCTAATGTTAGCACTAGATTGTTTACAATTGGGTCAACCCCAGTACAGACAGTAGGTGTATCTGGAGTGATGGTCATTGATAGCGTTACATCACCTGTCTCAGTTGATAAAGGAGTATAGGTCGGTGTAAGGCTGTTAAAGTTTGTTAATGTACCAAGTCCATCATGTATCCATTCAATTGAATATGATGGAATATTACTAATAATTACTTGGTCACTAAAAATGGTAAATTCATCAGTTTGACATATAACTTGATTACTGGGTAAAGTAATTACTGGTTCTTGCTGTAAATTAACTTTCACAGTATCTGTAGCTACCCCACAACAATATCCAGAATCTTGAACACAAGTATCATGATTAATTGGGTATACTGTTAATTGTAAGGTTGCAAAGCCTTGGGTAACCGCTGGTGCAGCTGGAATAAATTCGGGTGTTAAGGTGTTGGAGTCGTTGAGTGTTCCAAAAGTGGGTCCATCAACAATTGTCCATTCATATTCACTGAAGTTTGTTATAGGTTCCGTCACAGTACCCTGAATATCAATCACCGATCCTGTTTCACAAATTGTAACATCAGGTCCTGCTTCAGCAGTAGGCGGGGGTATAAAAGTAATATTTTGTGTTCTTGTAATTGTACCTAAACAAGGATCTAAACCATCAATACTTAAGGAAATCTGAATGGTTCCAGCATCTAAGTCTTGTAAACTTGGTGTGTATGTTGGAGTCAAACTTGATGTACTACTCCAAGTACCAGTTCCTCCAGACCAGAAATAGCTTGATGGATCAACATGTTCATTTACTGAAAATGTTGCCAATTGAATATTTTTATCTGCACAAACTTCTATATCTGGACCAAGTTGCATTTCAGGTCCAGGTGCAAAGGTTACAAATACTTGATCAGAAAGTTCTTCTTCGCAAACACCAGTTGTTGCGACAGTAAAAATCAAATTAACCCCATTTAAAAGATCATTTGGACCAGGGTAATAAACTGGGTCAGTTTGAGTTGAAGTGAAATTACCAGGAGATCCAAAATATCCATCACCACTACCCCTACTCCAAGAATGTGAGGCTCCACCAGTTCCCTCATAGGTGTATTGGCCATTAGCTTGATATGGCTCGGTCTCACATATGGTTACTGTATCAGGCCCGGCATCAACAATTGGCTTATTAATAAATCTAATTTCGATTGCTTGATTATCAGTTGCATCGCAATCAGCTGAAGTTGCCTCAAGGTAAAGTATTATTACTCCTAGTGATACGTCATGTGTTGATGGGCTATAATCAGTCCTTAAAATTTGGTTATTTGTAAATGTTCCTGAGGCATCTCCTGTTGATGAGGTCCACTGATAAGTAAATTCATTTTCATTAGCAACACTAACATAATCTTGCAAAGCCAATGAGATTGGAGTCTCGTCTACACAATACTCAATAAATGGTGGAGCTGAAATATTTGGGGTTGGCGTTACTTCAAGAGAAATAGTATCAAAGTAATTTCCTGTTGGGCATGGAGCAATTGGTTGAACATCTAACCTTAAAACAACACTCCCATTAGAAATATCTTCAGAGCCTGGAGTATATGTTGGCTTTTCAAGAGTACTTGTCAGGTTTCCTCCATCAAAAGTTCCGTTACCATTAGATGACCACACATATCCGCTAGCATTATCTACTGAAATGGTAATTTGAGATGGGTCAAAACTAAAGTCCTCATCAGCGCAAATAATAGGTGTTCCAGCAAGTTCGACAGTAGGTAGTGAGACTACATTAACATTAACAGTCTCAACAATTTGAACACCACAACTTACCCCATCGATTATTTCAGGGTTAACTTCTAACTTTAGCTCAAATGAACCAGAGGCACTAGCGTCAGCAGTCAAAGTTGGGAATAGTGATGTATCGTTTTGTAAACTAACACCAGAAGCGCTAGGAACAATGCTCCACTGAATAGAGGCACCAGCTGGTCTAATTGTTGTTCCTGTTATTACAGTTGACTCACCCGCACAAATATCAAAATCACTACCTATTTCAGCAAATGGCGCTCGGATTATATTTATAGTTACTGTATCAGAAACATTGTTACAAGAGCCGTCAGAATATGTCATCTGAAGAGTTACTTGCCCTTTATCTATATCCTGCGTGCCTGGGGTATAAACAGGATTTAGAGTAGTTCTTTCACTGAATGTTCCATCTCCATCGCCATTTAAAATCTCCCAAGTTACCCCAGAAGTTGGAGCGAAAACATTTGGAGGGGAATCTAAATCTGTTATGAAATCACCGGTTAAGAAAATCGTACCATCAGTCTCACACATTTCTAAATCAGAACCAAGATTTACAGTTTTATTTTTATTTACTGTAAATTCTATAGATTGACTTACATCAGTGTCACAACCGCCGGACTCAGGACTAACTGTAACTGATAATGTTACTACACCCGTACTTAAATCTGTAGGTCCTGGACGATAGAATGGGAATTTAGATGAGCTTGAAACAAATGTTCCATCACCACCAGTCCATGCAAATGATGTGCTTTGAGAGTCATTGTTAAAATCTACAATGTCAGAAGTAATCTCGTTATAAATTCCTTCACAAAGTATTTTATCTCCAGTTTTTAAAATTATGTCTGGGTTTTGGTCAACTATTACTGTCAAGAAAGCCTCCAACTCAGGGGTTGAGGAGCATGGTGAATTCGGAACTGCAGTGAGTCTAAGTTGGGTTGTTTTATTTGTAATAGCAGTTGAACCCGGTTGATAACTCCAAGACATAGGATCAGTGGCATTTCCAGCTGAGAATAATCCTCCACCACCCATGTCTTTCCAAGTAAATGAGTCAAAATTTGATATGGATACGCCTATCCCTGAAAGAGAAAAATATTGTGGTGTGCTTGGATCATAACAAATTACAAGTGGTGAATTTGAAATCTCAACCTCAGCTTCTGAAGTTATTATTATTCTTTCGGTAGTACTTGTTAAAGAATCTGTACAGGGACTTAGCGGATCGGCAGTAATGAAAATATCAACATAACCATTAGAAATATCAGTATCTGTAGGAGTGTAGAAGATCTTGTTAGTAGAAGTATTGATAATAGCAGAATCAGGTGATACAACAATAGAACTATCAATAAAATTGGAGCCTATTATATCTAACTCTATATTATCTGATGAACATACAACTTGATTAACAGGGCTAATATCTATGCTTCCTAATGGGGTTATATTTAAAGTGATTGATTCAGAAAGGGAACCAGAACATGGACTTTGGTCAGTTGCAGTTAGAGTAAGTGTTACTGTACCTGCATTAATTGCTGTTTCAGAGGGAGTGAAAATGGGTGAAAGTGATGTTGGGGTATTAAATGTTCCATTACCAGCGAGAACTGACCATTCATAGTTATCAGAGAATTGAACCGTAGCAATTCCAGGTGTGATAACAAAATTCTCACCCTCACATACACTAAAGTTATCACCACTAAAATTAATTATTGGCTTTTCAACAACGTCAACATCAAAACTTTTACTGTCTGAGCATCCTTCACTTGAAGTGACGATAAGAGTAAATGTGTCGTCTGAAATTGGAGTGTGAGGTGGTGGATTAGCTAGTGTAGAATTAAATCCATTAAGAGAACTCCATTGATAAGAAAAACCTGTTTGAGATGTAACACCATCACCCAAGTTAATTGAATCCCCTTCGCATATGGTCAAATCATTGTGGACTTCAAATACAGGCAGAGGATTAACTTCAACTTCTGATGAGTCAGTCCCAACTAATTCATCATTAGAATTATAAACATTTAGTGTAAATAAAGTATTTTGAGTTATGGTAGCGTTTATAATATGACTAGTGCCAAGTTGGACTCCAATGTCAGGAGTGGAAGACCATTCAAATGTGTAAGGGGTGCCTTCGCCATCAGCTAAATCTGTTTGCGTTGAACCGAGTGTGATTACTTCACCATAACATGCGGGATTTGGAGAAGCACTAGCATCGACTCTTGGGGCAATAACAACTGTTCTTACAACTTGATTTTGTTGGATAACTTCATTTCCAGAAGTATCTACTGCTGAGTAAGTAATTGTGTAGGTGTCAATTACATTTGTGTTTACACTTGAAACAATTTTATTATTACCATTTCGAATTGTCTCAATAATTGTTATTTGAGTAGAATTATCATAGTTGTCTGAAACAATCACTCCTGCATCATTAAATGAGTCTCCTCGAATAATAGTTTCTGTGCTAGATCCAGATAATGTGATAGTCGGTGGAGTGGTATCAACAATGTCAACAACTCTGATCAACCTATCGGCATTATTTCCAGATGAATCTGTTAAATCAAAATAAACAGTTCCTTCGCCTAATAAACTTGTATTTACAAATTCAGATTTGGTAATATTAAATGATGTGTCATAATTATCATTTGCTTCAACCCCACCTGGATCAACATATGTAGTATTTACTTCCCACGTGATGGACTCTCCATTTTGGGAACTGCCAGGGTTAGTAAAGAAAAGAGTTGGTTTGATGTTATCAATTACATTGACGGTACGAGTGGCTGTAGTTGTTCTGTTATTTGAGTCAGTCGCACTGTATAAGACATCAAAACTTCTTATTGTTGTTGTGCTAAGATTATCAGGTGTCTGAATAGAAACTGCTAAAATTTCATTGTCAGATGATAATGCACTTGCGCCAAATTCATCATAACTACCCCCAAGAGGAATATTGTAGGGATTTGGTGAGTTTATTGTTATAACGGGCGGGCTACCTACTATTACAGTAATTGAAGCAGTTGATGTATTATTACTGCTATCAATTGCAACCCAATTCAGCTCATAAACATCTTCTATAGCTGTATTTGGAAGTGAAGGTGTTTGTAGAAACTGAGGAGAGTCATCATGATTATCAATCAGTATTGCACTTGGCAGATTATATGTATCCCCAACATTTAAATATATTGTTTCAGTTTCTGGAACTAAAGAAATTACAGGGGGTGTTGTGTCTTGCACACGAACTATCCTATTCCTAAGTGTTTGATTTCCAGCGTTATCAGTAGCTGTATAAATTACATCATAATCTCCAAGAGTTGTCGAGTCAACCAAATCACCTGAAATCTGAACATCTACACTTAGATCAAAGTCATCACTAACAGTATAGCCAGGATCCGTGTAGGAGGAACCAGCTTCAACTTCAAAAACTAAAGGTCCACTCAGATTTAAAGTTGGATCTGTAGCATCATATGTCCAAGAAAATACACCAGAGGCTGTATTTAAATTACCGGATTCATCAGAAAACTTATCTGCTGTAACTTGAATGCTGCTTACACCAAAGCTATTCGAATTAAATATTGCACTATAATCTTTTAGTGAACCACTGAACGCAGAAATGGTTCCAGAATTTGTTGTAACATCATTTTGATCAAAATCATTAGTATTTTCATTTGTTATGAAATAGATCCCAATATTTGATTGATTAGTGGAATCCCCACTACTAATATCATTTGATCCAATTGATATTGTTGGTCGAGTATTATCAAAGTTGAATACAAGTGCTGTTGTTTCTGAGTTTAAATTCCCAGTTACATCTGAGTATTTTCCTGGGATTACTCTAATAATACATTCTCCATCTGTTGAGGGTGAGAACTTGGCAGTGTAAATTGAACCAGTGCCTCCAAAATCAGAAATTGTACCATTTGTAAGATCTAAGTCATCAACTCCAAAACCAGTAATTGTCTCACTAAAATTATATGTGATAAATAATATTGATTCATTTGTGCTTTGATTAGCACTTACACCATCAGATGAAATTCCTAATGTTGGAGAAGTCCCATCATAAGTAAATACATATTCATTTGATTGTAGGTTTAAATTACCAACATCGTCTGAGAATCTATTATTATCAACTTTAATTGAGCAAATACCATTTGAGGTGGGAGTGAAAAACACCGTATAAACTGAACTTGTAGTTGTAAATCCTGAAAGCGAACCTCCAGAAATTGAAATATCTGAAGAATCGAAATTATTTGTAGATTCTGAAATCGTAAAGCTAAATTCAATTGAACTTTTGTTTGTCAATGAGCCACTATCAACATCAGAAGAAGTGATTAAAATTGTTGGAGAAGTTCCGTCATAAGTCCATATAAAGGGTGAAGAAACTGAATTCGTATTTCCAGCCTGATCTGTGAAGGACCCTGCGCTAATATCGATAGATGTTAAACCGTCAGTCGAAGGAGTTAATATAGCAGTGTAAACTGATCCTGAACCATTGAAACTAGATATAGATCCACCGCTTACTGAAATATCATCAAAGAGAAAATTAGTTGATGCCTCACTTAGTGTGAAAGTCAAGTTTATAGAACTATCATTTGTTTTTTGCCCGCTTGAAACATCTTGTGAACTTACAGTAACTGATGGTGAAATACCATCATAAGTAAATCTATATTGAGAAGAAGAAAGATTTGGGTTTCCAGCTTCATCTGTAAAGACACCTCCATTAACATCAATTGTAATTAATCCATCAGATGAAGGAATTAATATTGCTGAGTAAATCGATCCCGTACCACTGAATCCAGAAATAGATCCACCAGTGACGGAAATATCATTACTCTGAAAATCAGTTGAAGATTCACTAAGGTTAAATGTTAGGTTAATATTGTTATTATTTGTAAGTGCCTCATTTGAAACTGTTGAAGAAATTTCAACTGTAGGAGAGGTTGAATCAAAAGTGAAAGAATAATAGCTTTCAACTGTATTTATATTTCCATTTGTATCAGAAAACTTTGAAGGACTAATTTCAATCTCATAGTCCCCATCAGTATTAACTGTAAAAGTTGATGTATACGTGTTTCCAGAAACTGTGAGTGGAGATAAGGATCCACCATTAACTGTAATATCATTAATATCAAAATTCTCTACTGGAACATTTGATTTAAAAGAGAGATCAACACTATTATTGTTTGTCACAGAGCCATTTAAAACTGCATTAGACGATATTGAAATTGATGGAGAGGAATTATCAACATTAAATGTAAATTCTGAAGTATTAATGTTCGAATTATTAGCAGAGTCTTCATAAGAGCCTTGAGAAAGTTGGATGTTAAAAGGTCCATCAGAATCAGCAGTGAAAGTTGCAGAGTAAGAATTAGATGAGCCGGAAAATCCAGAAACTAAGCCACTTGAAACTGAAATATCATTTATATCAAATCCAGAAATTGGCTCATTTGAATCAAATAATAAAGTGAATTCAGAGAGGTTTGTAGTAGCACCATTATTTAAGGCTGGAGAACTTATCGTAATCTGTGGAGGAGATACATCATATTTCCATTCAAATTGAGTGCTTTGATTATTTCTATTACCAGCGGAATCAAAATAAGCATCTTCTGGAATGAAAATGACGAATTCATTTTCACTTGAGGGTGAAAAAGTAAATTTATATGTTTTGTTATCTATTGCTTGAAACTGAGAAAACTGGCCTTGATTAGTTGGAGTAACTCTTAAATCTCCCACATCAAAACCATTAACATCTTCATCAAATATAACCGTGAATTCTAAAGATGAATCGTTGGTTACAGAATTGTTTAAAATATCGTCATTACCAGACTTAGCACTTATTGACGTAACACTAGGCAAGGTACCGTCATGGATCCAATTAAATTGAGCTGCAAGATCATTTACATTATCGAAAAGATCAGAAAAAGATCCCTGAGGAATAAATATTGTCTTTTGTCCATCTGAACTTGGTGAAAAAGTTATCCTATATAATTTATCACTGAGTTTTAAGAAGTTTGAAAAAGTACCATGGGCAACCTCACCTCCTAAAATCTGGATGTCGTTACTGTCAAACCCTTTAATATCTTCACTAGCAGTGAACATTAAAATTATATTACTGTTATTACTGATTGATCCATCAGAAATTATTCCTGTACTTTCAGAAATTTGAATAGTAGGGAAAGTTGTGCTTTCGTAATTCCAATTAAATGATGATTCTGTGGAATTAATGTTTCCTGCTAAATCTTGATATGATGATGAACTAACCTGAAATGATTTAAGACCATCTCCAACTGCAGTGAATGTTGCCGTATACTGACTATCTGATACTTTTGTTAAAGACGAAATATTCCCACCAGAATAAATAATATCATTTGCATCAAAGTTTGTAACATCTTCGCTGAAACTAAATGTCAAATCAATGGATGTATCATTAGTAGTTGACCCATCCTGAACTGAGGTTGTGCCAACTTTTGCTGTAATTTGTAGAGTAGGTGATGTTGTATCAACATTGATTTGGCTACTAGAACTTATATTGCTTGCAAATGAAAAATCAGAAATTATATTTCCAGCAGAATCTGTTAATTGCCCAGAGCTTATATTAACAGATTTCGCTTCTAGTGCGCTTGCATTGTCGCCATTTTGAACTGAATAGGTGCCATTTGTTGATGTGGTGTTATTAATGCTAGTGTTTCCTATAGTTACAGTTCTATCATTAGCACCAGTCTCTAGGATAACATTTAAAACACCATCACTCAAAATTACAGGCTCACTAAAGTCAATTTTAATTAATATATCGTCACCAACTCCATAAAAACCATCTGGAGATGTTGAGCTAATTGAAAGAATTGTTGGAGGAGTAGTATCACGCTCATACAAAATTACATTAGAGGCAGAATTAGAATTTCCAGCTGTATCTGTGAAAACCCCTGAAACAACTTCTATACTAATTACACCATCACCATTTGGAATAAAGGTAGCTGTATATTCCGTACTTGATAATTGATTGAAGTTTTGAATCGTCCCTTGAGGTGAACTTGAAATATCAGTTGCCGAGAAATTAGAAGATTCAGAAATTGTGAATGAAAGGGTTAGATTTGAATCATTAATTATTGTCTGCCCTTGAGATAGTTCTTGAGCAGAAATACTTATTGTAGGTGGAATCTCGTCAACATCTGTAACTGTAACTGTTACAGGATAATCAACAGTATTACCCGCGGTGTCTGTAGCGGTAAGTGTTACATTATAAATGTTGTCTCCATCTACA
>Ga0233438_10000131_pt1 | contig 101383 bp, 94 predicted proteins | sample SI_123_September_FD_182720 | JGI IMG/M metagenome (GOLD analysis project Ga0233438, IMG submission 182720) | Seawater microbial communities from Saanich Inlet, British Columbia, Canada - SI_123_September2016_10_MG | ecosystem: Environmental > Aquatic > Marine > Inlet | place: Canada: British... | reverse complement strand
TGGGTGCAGGTTTAGGGAAGGATGTAGCTTTAATTACAGACGGTAGATTCTCTGGTGGTACTCATGGTTTTGTTGTAGGTCATATTGTTCCTGAAGCTCAAACTGGTGGAGCAATTGCACTAATAGAAAATGGAGATATAATCGAAATTAACGCTGAAACAAACACTTTAAATGTTTTAGTAAGTGATGAAGAATTAGCTTCAAGAAACGAAAATTGGATAGAACCTGAATATAAATTTCAACGAGGTGTTTTATATAAATACATAAAAAATGTTTCATCAGCTTCAGAAGGTTGTGTAACAGACGAGTTTTAAAATGAAAAATCAAGAAACCAACAAAATTTCAGGAGCAGAAGCTGTAATTCGTTGTCTTCTAGAAGAAGGTGTAGATTTAATCTATGGTTATCCTGGTGGGGCAATTATGCCTATCTATGATGAACTTTACAAATATAGAGATGATCTAAGACATATTTTAACAAGACACGAACAAGGAGCTACACACTCAGCTCAAGGCTATGCCCGTACTTCCGGTAAAGTAGGTGTTGCGATGGCAACATCTGGACCAGGTGCAACAAATTTAGTTACAGGAATCGCAGACGCACAAATTGATTCAACTCCAATGGTTTGTATAACCGGACAAGTTGCTTCTCACTTATTAGGTTCTGATGCTTTTCAAGAAACTGATATCATTGGAATTTCAACTCCGGTAACTAAGTGGAGCTATCAGATAACTAAAGCGAGCGAAATCCCTGAGGTGTTAGCCAAGGCTTTTTATATAGCTCGTTCTGGTAGACCTGGACCTGTTCTTATCGATATAACAAAGGATGCTCAGTTTGAGTTATTTGACTTTGCTTATAAAAAATGTAAGGCGGTTAGAAGTTATATTCCTGTTCCTTCTTTAGATATTACACAAGTTGAATCTGCTGCAGAAGCTATAAATCAAGCTAAAAAACCAATGATTATTTGGGGACAAGGAGTGATTCTTGGAGAAGCTGAAGAAGAATTTAAAAACTTTGTTGAATCTTCTGGTATTCCTGCAGTTTGGACTATTCTTGGTTTATCTGCTCTTCCAACTAAACATCCACTTAACTATGGAATGGTAGGAATGCATGGGAATTATGGTCCAAATGTATTGACTAATGAATGCGATGTGTTAATTGCAGTTGGTATGCGCTTTGATGATCGTGTTACTGGGAATTTAGCAACTTACGCAAAGCAAGCTAAAGTCATTCACTTAGAAATTGATCCAGCTGAAATTAGCAAAAATGTTGAAGCTCACTATCCAGTCCTTGGAAATTGTAAAGAGAGTCTTTCTAAACTAACATCTTTAGTTAAATACGAGGATTACACTGAGTGGAAACAGCTTTTTGCAGATCATATGCAACAAGAGATTGAAGCGGTAATTAAAAATGATACCCAACCAACAAAAGAAGGCTTGACTATGGGTGAAGTTATTGTTGGAATTAATAAATACACAAAAGGAGATGCAGTAATTGTTACTGATGTTGGTCAACATCAAATGATCGCCTGCCGTTATGCAGAATTTGTAAAATCTAAGAGTAATGTAACTTCGGGTGGTCTTGGTACAATGGGCTTTGCTTTGCCGGCTGCAATTGGAGCTAAAATGGGAGCAGAAGATCGTGAGGTTATAGCCATTATTGGAGACGGTGGTTATCAGATGACCATTCAGGAATTGGGTACAATTTTTCAAAACAAAACAGCCGTTAAAATTGTAGTTTTGAATAACGATTACCTAGGTATGGTAAGACAATGGCAACAATTGTTTTTCGATAAAAGATATGCGTCTACAGAAATGACCAATCCAGATTTTGTTACTATAGCAAAAGGATATCACATTGAAGCAAATCGTGTAAGTAAAAGAGAAGATTTAGATTCAGCTTTAAAAACAATGCTCGATTGTGATGAACCTTATTTTTTAGAAGTATGTGTTGAAAAAGAAGCGAACGTATTTCCGATGATACCAACAGGTGCATCGGTTTCAGATATAAGATTAAAATAATGAGTGATAATACTAAATATACAATCTCGATTTACACAGAGAATAACGTTGGGTTACTCAATAGAGTTTCAGCAATTTTCTTGAAAAGACATATAGATATTTTAAGTTTTTCGACTTCACAGTCTGAGATTCCTGATGTTTTTAGATTTATAGTTGTTGTAAAAATGACAGAGTCAGGAGTTAAGAAAATAGTTCAACAAATTGAAAAACAAATTGATGTAATCAAAGCTTTTTATCATACAGATGAAGAAACTATTTTTCAGGAATCTGCATTATATAAAGTAAAATCTAGTTCTTTGTTTGAAGAACGTCAGATTCAAAATATGATAAAAGATAGTCATGCTAATATTGTGACTGTTTCTCCAGAATTTTTTGTAATTGAAAAAACTGGTTTTAGACACGAAACAGAAGCTTTAAGAAAGTCATTGGCACCTTACGGACTACTTCAGTTTGTTCGCTCAGGAAGAATCTCTATTACCAAAGAAAAAATGGGGATTTCCGAAATTCTAAATACATTTAAACAACAAAACAAAGACTAAATATTTTAAAATGGTAAATTACTTTAACCAACTATCACTAAGAAATCAACTCGATCAATTAGCACAATGTAGATTCATGGATTCTTCTGAATTCGAAGACGGAATTGAAGCATTAGCAGGCAAAAAAATTGTTATCGTAGGTTGTGGAGCACAAGGTTTAAATCAAGGATTAAACATGCGTGATTCCGGACTAAACATCGCTTACGCATTACGTCAGGGTGCAATTGATCAAAAGAGAGCATCATACCAAAATGCTGTTGATAATAATTTTTCTGTCGGAAGTTATGAAGAAATGATTCCTGACGCTGATGTTGTAATCAACTTGACACCGGATAAAAACCATACTCCTGTTGTACAGGCAGTGATGCCATTAATGAAAAAAGGAGCTACATTATCCTATTCTCATGGTTTCAATATCGTTGAAGAAGGAACCCAAGTTCGTGAAGATCTAACCGTTATTATGGTGGCACCTAAATGTCCTGGTTCTGAAGTTAGAGAAGAATATAAAAGAGGATTTGGTGTACCAACATTGATTGCTGTTCATCCAGAAAATGACCCAAAAGGTCATGGTTTAGCACAAGCAAAAGCTTATGCGGTTGCCACAGGAGGTAACCGTGCGGGTGTTCTTGAATCTTCGTTCGTTGCTGAGGTTAAATCTGATTTAATGGGGGAGCAAACAATTTTATGTGGTGTATTACAAACAGGATCTATCCTTTGTTTTGACAAAATGGTTGAGCAAGGTATTGATGCTTCTTACGCTGCGAAACTTATTCAGTATGGATGGGAAACAATTACAGAAGCATTAAAGCACGGTGGTATTACCAATATGATGGATCGCCTTTCTAACCCAGCTAAGGTAAAAGCTTTTGAACTTTCTGAGGAATTGAAAGAAATAATGGAGCCTTTATTCCACAAGCATATGGATGATATAATGTCGGGTCACTTCTCTAAAACTATGATGGAAGACTGGGCTAATGATGATAAAAATCTACTGGGATGGAGAGCAGCAACTGGAGAAACTGCTTTTGAGAAAACTCAAGTAACTGACCAAGAAATTTCTGAACAAGAATTTTTCGATCATGGTGTTCTTATGGTTGCATTTGTTAGAGCAGGTGTAGAGCTAGCCTTTGATACAATGGTAGCTGCAGGAATTAAAGAAGAATCTGCTTATTATGAATCTCTTCACGAAACTCCATTAATTGCAAATACAATTGCACGTAAGAAATTATTTGAAATGAATCGCGTTATTTCTGATACAGCTGAATACGGATGTTACTTATTCGATCATGCTTGTAAGCCAATGCTTACTGAGTTTATGAAGAAAATAGACATTGATGTAATCGGAACTGCTTACGCGGCTGATCAAAATAATGGTGTAGATAACAAGCAATTAATTGATATTAATGAAATAATTCGTTTCCATCCAATCGAAATGATCGGTTATGAATTGCGTGCTTCGATGACCGCAATGAAAAAGATTGTATAATTTTTTAGGTTTAATAGATCTTTAAAGCCTCTATCATGATCAATGGTAGAGGTTTTTTTGTTTAAAAAAGCAATGGGAGTATGTATTTGAATAATACAATTAAAATTACAACAGCAATGGAGTTTATGATTATTCCAATTCGCGCCATTTCATGAACTTTTACGAAACCACTCGCAAAAACTATTGCATTTGGCGGTGTTGCCATGGGGAGCATAAAAGCACAACTACTAGCCATTGTAACTGGAATTAATAGATAGAGTATTGGTATTTCTAACCCCATGGCAATTCCTGCAACTACAGGTGCCAAAACGGCTACCAACGCAACATTACTCATTAGCTCTGTCATGAATAGCATCATTAAAATTAAAAGAGAAGCTGTAATTAAAATACTGAAATTTCCTGCTGCAATATAATTTGTTATCAGAGAAACTATACCTGTTGAAGACATTCCTTTTGCAAGTGCTAATCCACCACCAAAAAGGATTAAAATTCCCCAAGATAGTTTTTGAGTATCCTTCCAATCTAAAATAAATACTCCTTTTTTAAGGTCAAAGGGTATTGCAAAAAGAGCAATGGCTCCCATGATACTTATTACAGTATCCGATAGCTTAAGGTTTGGTAAAAATGAATTAATTACCGTCCTAAAAATCCACAGAAAAACAACAGTACCAAACACATATAATACATGTTTTTCTTTGGGTGTAAGTCGGCCTAGTTTTTTAAGTTCTGAATTTATAAGCCGACTAGAAGCATTAAATAAAAGTCCTTGCGTAGGAAACATTATATGAACTAATAAAATATATATAATGGTAATCAATAGGATTGCGAAGGGAAGACCAATCAACATCCATTTTACAAAAGAGATTTGAATATTATATTCATTCTCTAAAAGTCCAATGAGTATTGAATTAGGAGGAGTCCCAATTACTGTGGCAATACCACCTGCGTTAGCAGAAAATGCAATTCCAAGCATTACGTTTAGAGCAAAATTTTTAGTTTGTTTACTGGTGTTTTCTTGTTGATTGATTAATAAATTTATTACCGACAAGGCAATTGGAAGCATAACCACTGTACTCGCAGTGTTACTTATCCACATGCTCATAAAAGCAGTAGCTATCATAAATCCTAAAACTACTTTGTTGGGAGACGTTCCTGTTTTTTTAATGATTGTAAGTGCTATTCTTTTATGAAGATTTACCTTTTCCAAACCTAAGGCTAAAACAAATCCTCCAAAAAATAAAAAAACAATGGAACTTCCGTAATTCGCCCCTACATTATTTATTTCCATAACTCCTGTCAGTGGAAATATAATTAACGGTAATAAGGCAGTTACAGAAATTGAAACAGCTTCGGTTATCCACCAAACTACCATCCAACAAGCTGTTGCAAGTACTGCAATTGCTTCAAAGGAAAGGTTTAAGAGGGTTGAATATTGAATGAATATAAAACACAAGGGCCCGGCCAAAAGACCTATTTTTTTTGATAGTGGAAAATTATTCATTACTTATTTTTATATCTAATAAGTTAAAGATACTTGTGTTTAAATTCATCTACAACTTTTTTAATAGGCTATTTTGCTTGTAAAATCAACGCAACTTTTAATCATATTTATAGGATAAAATTATTATACTAATAATTAATCACTAACTTAGTTGGTGTTATTTTAAAAATAAACCAAACAAATTTATAATGAAGGATTCAAATAAGAGTAATTCTAAATTACCTATTTTTAATAGCCATGTGTATTGCAATGAATATTTAGTTGACGGTATATTACATTCATGGAAAGGAGCAACTACTGAAGTTTTTTCTACAATTCATTCAAAAGATAAAGAAGGTAATATAGGACCAACCCTATTAGGGTCTATTCCCGATATGGAAACTGAAACTGCTTTAGCAGCTTTAAATGCTGCAGAAAAGGCATTCAATCGAGGTCAAGGCGTTTGGCCTACTATGAAGGTTAAAGAACGTTTACGCTGTTTGACAACTTTTGCTGAAAAAATGAAAAAATCACGAGAGCAAATAGTCGAATTGCTGATGTGGGAAATAGGTAAGAATAAACAAGATTCATATAAAGAATTTGATCGAACAGTAGATTATATTTTTGACACAATAGAGGCGTATAAAAAGTTAGATCGTAAAAGTGCTAAGTTTGATAAAGAGTCTGGAATTCATGCACACATTAGAAGAGGACCTCTGGGTGTTGTTCTTTGTTTGGGACCCTACAATTACCCTCTGAATGAGACATTCTGTTTGTTAATTCCTGCTATTGTAATGGGTAACACTGCTATTTTTAAACCCGCAAAACATGGTGTCCTTTTAATAACACCATTGCTTAAAGCTTTTCAAGAAAGTTTTCCTCCTGGTGTAGTAAATATTCTTTTTGGTAGAGGACGAAAAATTGCCTCTCCAATTATGGAAACCGGAAAAATAGATGTTTTAGCTTTAATTGGTCATAGTTCTTCTGCGGTTGCACTTCAGGATTTACACCCTAATAAAAACAGATTGAGATTAGTTTTAGGACTGGAAGCTAAAAACCCAGGTGTTATTTTACCTGATGCTGATTTAGATTCAACAATTAAAGAATGTATCTCTGGAACACTTTCTTATAACGGTCAACGATGTACTGCCCTCAAAGTATTGTATGTACATGAATCTATTGTTGATGAATTTAATAAACGTTTTTCTGCTGCTGTTGATAATCTAAAGTTTGGACTGCCTTGGGAGGAAGGAGCTTTTTTAACCCCATTGCCTGAACCTGGAAAACCAGCATATATTCAAGAATTAATCCAAGATGCAGTTTCTAAAGGAGCTAAAATAATGAATGCAAAAGGGGGGGAGTTAAGCGAAAATTATTCTTATCCTGCAGTATTATATCCAGTAAATGATGAAATGAACGTTTACCATGAAGAGCAATTTGGTCCCGTAGTTCCGGTTATATCATATTCAGATATAAACGAACCTTTAGATGCTATGGCGACCTCTGAATATGGTCAGCAAGTAAGTTTATTTGGAAGGGATATTCGAAAATTAGGTCCGCTGATTGACGTGTTATCAAATCTTGTTTGTCGAGTAAATTTAAATAGTGCTTGTCAACGTGGTCCAGATGTTTATCCATTTACAGGTAGAAAAAATTCTGCTGTTGGTACCTTAAGTGTTTTCGATGCTTTACGTTCTTTTTCTATTAGAACTTTTGTTGCTGCTAAGGATAATCCTTACAATAATGAAATTTTAGACGCATTAATGGATTCCAAGGACTCAAACTTTGTGAATACAGAATATCTGTTATAATTTATCTTTTAATAATCTAAGGCAAGCTTTTGATTAAATACTTTTTTAAATTAGTATTCTTGGTTACTTTTTGTGTAAGTGCCGCTTCATGTGTTTCGTTAAAACAATATCCACTGAAAAGTTACAGTTGGGCAGCTAAAGAGATTCGTCAATTTGAGCAATTAGATAAACAAATAAGCTATCCTGATAATTCTATCCTTTTTTTAGGAAGTTCGAGTATTCGTTTATGGAATACTCTTGAGCAAGATATGAATCCATTTCCAGTTATTAAAAGAGGTTACGGAGGTGCTCATTTTAGAGATCTTATTTTTTATACCGATCGAATTTTAGCCAATCACAAACCAGAAATTATTGTATGTTTTGTAGCAAATGATATTAAAGGAGTTCCAGAAGATGAAAGTCCAAAGAAGGTTTTACGTTTAATAAAATACTTTACCCGGCAAGTACGAGAGAAGCACCCAACAATACCCTTAGCATTTATAGAGATAACACCTACTTCAAACCGTTGGAAACAATGGAATGAAATTAAAAAAGTTAATCAGTTTATTCAGGATTACACTACCAAAAAAGATAACTTATTTTTTATTGAAACTGCTCCTTATTTTTTAAATAAGTCTGGAAAACCAAGAGATGAACTATTTGTTTCGGACTTACTACATTTAAACAAAGACGGATATTCCCTCTGGAATCAAATCATTAAGAAAGAGATTATTAAAATAAAGGGTTTGTAAGATTACTATAGGCCCAATACATTAGAACAAATTGTATGGGAATTCTTAACATCAAAATCCATAGAGACATGTCTAATCTATTTTCTGGAAGTAGCATATTTACATGAACAACTAGAAAAATTACAAGCATCACTATTATTCCTAAAAGTGCACTATTTCTAGTAATTGGGAATAATACTCCGAGTCCTAAAACAATTTCTGCAATTCCGCTCCAATAAATTAATGAATCATGTGCTGGTAAAAATTTGGGCATTAAAGGCCTATAAAAACCAGTGTGGGTAAAATGAAAGATTCCTAAAACGAAATATATACCTCCCATGATGTATAATTGTACCATCTTTATTCTTTTAGGAAATTTTCATTTTCAATCTCTAGATTCAGGAAACTAAGGGCAAGTGCTACACTTTCTATAGGTTTTTCCTCCATTGGAACGTGACCAGTTTCTTTCATGATAACTAAGCTAGAGTTTGCCATACGTTCTTTAAATTTAAAACTATCTTCAACAGGAATCCAGAGATCATCTTCTCCCCATATTATTAAAGTTGGCGATTTAATAGTATATAATAGCTCTGTGTAATCTTGACCTTCAAGTTTTGCACGTTCTATAAACGCTGCACGGCTTCCTTCTCTTAGAATCATTTGATGATATCGATCGACAAGATTCTCTGTTACTTTTGAGTCGTCAAAGTAAACTTGCTCTAAGTTATCTTTAATAAGAGATTTTGGAGTTATGTGTTTTAATATTTGATTTAAAATAGGTATTTCAGCTAACTCAAATACTAAAGGGCGTTCCTTTTTTGATGGAAATCCAGCCGGATCTAATAAAATTAATTTCTGAACTTTTTCAGGATTATTTGAAGTATAATGCCAGCTTATGGAGCCCCCGAGAGAATTCCCTGCAAGAATAAATTTATCTAGTTCGAGTTGGTTAACAAAATCAGTTAAAAACTCAGAGTAACTAGGAAGGTCATATAAATTGTCTTTGTTTGCTCCTGTTATACCAAAAGCAGGTAAATCCATGCGAATTACTCTGTAATTATTTTTAATTAATTCTTTGGTCCAACCATCCCAGGTATGAAGAGAGGCACTTGTTCCATGTAATAAAATAATTGGAGTTCCAGAACCTTCATCTTTATAATGCACTTCTAGACCATCTACTGACATGAAATGAGAATTTGAGTCAGTATACTGTATTTTCAGTGAATCTACAGAAACATCTGGAGTTCTGAAAATCAATAACAGCATTAGAATTATTCCAAAGAATATTACGGAAAATTTTAGTACTGAATTTAAAAGACTGTTAGAAATCATATTGCAAGAAACGTTTTTTAAATCAGCTGAGCAAAAAAGAATAATTCGCGTATCATTTGGCCTTTATTTATTTAAATATTTGGATAAAATATCTTGACAATAATATCCGCGTGTTTTTTAACTTCTTTTTCATCAAATGGATCAATCCCAAATTGCTTTTTCATTTGATAATTAAAAAGAAAAATTGAATTAGCAGCACTGAAAAATATAGTAGTCAAATTTGGAATAGGGAAGTCCTCTGAAAGACCTTTATTAACTAACATTCGATGAAGTTGCTCTGATTTTTCAGTAAGTGGTTTAAGAACATTTTCGATTAACCAATCACTTCTGGAAGACTCTTGAGTCATTTCATGAACAATAACCAAATACAATTCTGGAAACTTAGAGTTATAATATATAAATTGACGAGCTAAGGTTTTTGCTGTATCTTTTAATGATAAATGTTTAAGTAATTTAAAAGTTATAACGGACTCCTTTAAATAAGCATCAAAGGCAGTGCTTACTGCTTTTTTCCATAAATCTTCTTTGTTGCCAAAATGATAGTGTAGTAGTGAGTCGTTGACTTCACAAAGTGTAGAAATCTTATTTAAACTTACACCTCCATATCCATGCTTAGAAAATTCTTTCAAAGCCATATTCAATATCATCCCACGATCTATACCTTTTTTTTCGGCAGGTCTTCCGCGTTTTCTTTTGTTATTTTCAATCATTATTAGCTAATTTAACTAATATTTAATTTAATGTAAAAATAGTTTTATGCATTTTTTGAATTAATTAAGAACACAACCAATATATTTATATATTTGTCCAAGACCATTATAATTAAATGACCTACACTTCAATTTCAATAAATCGTAAAGAAAACTATGCCATTGTTCAATTAAATGGAGGAAAGGTTAATGAGATAAATACATCCATGGTTAGGGACTTGAAAAACGCTTTCGTAGACTTAGATCAAGATGATTCTGTCTATGGAGTTGTGTTAAGTGGAAGGCCGAATGGTTTTAGTGCAGGTCTCGATATAGTTAATATAGCAACTGGAGGTGAATCAAAAGCAACTGAATTTTGGAATTTATATTATGAAGCTTTGCAAGTAATGATCCGTTTCTCTAAACCTTTTGTTTGTGCTATTACAGGGTATGCTCCGGCAGGGGCTACAATATTAGCTTTGTGTGCTGATTATAGAATAATGGCTAATGGTTCAAAGCACGTAGTCGGAATGCATGAATTTAAAATGTCCATGAAGGTGCCAGAACTACTAGCACAAATTTACGCATATCACATGGGAGAGAAACAAGCTTGGGAGGCAATTCAATTAATGAAATTATACACCAGCGATGAAGCAGTTCAAGTTGGATTAGTCAATGAGTCTGTTCCTTCAGAAAATGTTCTGGAACGTTCAGAAGTATTTTTAAAGCAATTGTTAAAAATTCATCTCCCTGTTTTTAAAGAAACTAAATACGCATTAAGGAAAAACTTACTTAAATTAGTGGATCGTGATTTCACTGACTTAGTAAAGAATGATGTTAAACATTTGTCAGAGCCTTTTACTCAAGAGGTAATACAGAAATTTATGAATAATTTAAAAAAGTAAAATAATAAAGATGGAAGCATATATTTATGATGCCGTTCGCTCGGTTCGAGGTAAGGGAAATAAAAAGGGAGCTTTATATGGAGTAACTCCTACGGAACTTTCTCGCCAAGTTTTAGTTGCATTAAAAGAAAGAAATCAATTGGACACCTCTAAGGTAGAAGATGTAATTTTTGGTTGTGTAGCTCAAGTTAAAGATCAGGGAGTTAATATTGCAAAATCTGCAGCTCAAGAATCCAATTATGGAGATCACTTATGCGGGGTTACATTAAATCGTTTTTGTGGCTCAGGATTAGAAGCTATGAATCAGGCTGCTGCCTATGTCAAATCTGGTTTTAGCAACCTTATGGTTGCTGGGGGTGTAGAAAGCATGTCCCGTGTTCCTATGGGCTCAGATGGAGGAGGGTTCTTAATGGATCCTTTACAAGCTATTCCAAGAAATCTAGTGCCTCAAGGAATTTCAGCTGATCTAATTGCAACTAAATATGGTTTTTCAAGAAACGATACGGATTTGTATGCTGTTGAATCTCAAAAAAGAGCTTCTGAGGCAGAAGCCGATAAACGTTTTAAATCACGTATTCCAATTACAGACATCAACGGAATTGACATTCTTGCAACGGATGAAAACATTCGTCCTTCAACCACTTTAGAAGGAATTAGTAATTTGCAGCCCTCTTTTGCAATGATGGGAAGTATGGGAGGTTTTGATGCAGTTGCAATAGATAAATATCCTGAAATTGAAGAATTAGACCATGTACATCATGCCGCAAATTCATCTTCTATAGTCGATGGAGCGGGAGCGACTTTAATCGGAAACAAAGAAATTGGAAAAGCCATAGGTTTAACTCCACGTTTTAGAGTTCGAGCTGCTGCTGTTGAAGGTACAGATCCAACGATAATGTTAACAGGTCCTGTTCCTGCTAGTGTAAAAGCATTAAAACAAGCCGGAATGAGCATTAATGATATTGACTTATTCGAAGTAAACGAAGCTTTTTCTGCGATCCCTATGTATTTTATGGATAAGCTAGGAGTTGATCATTCTATTGTAAACGTAAATGGTGGAGCAATCGCGATGGGGCATCCTCTAGGAGCAACTGGTTGTATGATTGCAGGAACGTTAATGGATGAATTAGAAAGAAGAGATTTAAATACCGGACTGATTACACTTTGTATTGGTGGAGGAATGGGTATTGCTACGATCATTGAACGTGTTTAATTAAGAATTAAGAAAAAATATTTCAAATGGAAAATATTAAAAACGACCTTTTTGAATTTGAAGTTGGAACTGATGGTATCGGAGTTCTTTCTATCAATCAAATAAATAACCCAACGAACCTTTTTAGTACAGAATTTATAACTGCTTATATTCAACTTGCTCAAGATGCAATTGCTGATAAGGATATTAAAGGGGTTATAATAACTTCGGCTAGAAGTATGTTTATGCCAGGTGCTGATTTAAGAGAACTACAAAATATGGGTAATAACCCTAAAGAGCAGTTCGAAACTACTATGCAAATGCACCAAGCGTTACGTGCTATTGAAACTGCTGGAAAACCTTTTGTAGCTGCAATTAATGGAACTGCAATGGGAGGAGGATTAGAATTATGTCTAACCTGTCACCACCGAATTGTTTTAAATAATGTTAAAATTAAATTAGGATTTCCTGAAGCTAAAGTTGGGTTATTACCTGCAGGTGGTGGAAATTCTAAAGCTCCTTATTTACTTGGAATACAAAATGCATTAATGTATTTGTTACAAGGAAAAGAAGTTCGCCCTGCACAAGCTTTAAAAGATGGTCTAGTTGATGATTTAGCTGAATCACAGGATGAACTTATTGAGAAATCAAAAGCATGGATTTTAGTAAACTCAAACCCTGTACAACCTTGGGATAACAAAAAACATAGGGTACCTGGAGGTGATGTGTGGTCAGCAAACGGAGTTCAAACTCTTGTTGGTGCTGCAGGAAATCTTGGTAAAATGGCACATGGAAATTACCCTGCACAGAATTACATCATGAAAGTTATTCATGATGGATTACCGATGACCATAGACCGTGCTTTAGAAATAGAAGCTCGCTATTTTACAAAATTACTTGCGTCTAAAGAGGCTAAAAACATGATTCGAACTGGATTTATGGAGCTTCAAAAAGCTAAAAAGGGAATTGCTAGACCAAAAACAGAACCTAAATATGAGATCAAAAAGCTAGGAATTTTAGGAGCTGGTATGATGGGAGCTGGTATTGCTTATGTTTCTGCTAAGGCAGGGATGAATGTAGTTCTTAAGGATGTAACTCAAGAAGGAGCAGAAAAAGGAAAAGCCTATTCTAAGGCTATTCTTGACAAAGCTATTTCAAAAAAGAGATCCACTCCAGAAAAAGCTGAAGGTTTACTATCAAGAATTGAAGCTACAACTGATGCTGCTGCAATGAAAGATTGTGATCTAGTTATTGAAGCAGTTTTTGAAGATCCAAAGTTAAAAGCTATTGTTACTGCAGAAACAGAGGCGGTTCTTGGTAAGGATAAAATTTTCGCATCAAATACTTCAACAATTCCTATTACTGAATTAGCAAAAGCATCTTCTAGGCCAGATAATTTTATCGGAATACATTTCTTTTCTCCAGTTGAAAAAATGCCTTTAGTTGAAATTATTGTTGGAGAAAAAACAGAGGCAAAAGCAATTGCTGCCGCTGTAGATTATACTGTAGCTATTGGTAAAATCCCTATAGTTGTAAATGATAGTCGTGGATTCTATACTTCGCGTTGTTTCGGTACTTTTGTTTCAGAAGGTTCATTTATGGTTGAAGAAGGTGTTCCTGCTGCGATGGTAGAGAATGTCTCTAAAGCTGAAGGTATGGCTGTTGGTCCCCTTGCAGTAATCGACGAAGTTACTCTGACTCTTGGTTTACATGTTTATGAAAGTGATCCAACTCCAAATAAACCAGCTTTCCAAGAGCGCTCGTATAAAATGCAAAAAGATTTGGTCGATAACCATGATAGAAAAGGTAAGAAATGGGGAGCTGGTTTTTATGATTATCCTAAAGGAATGCCAAAGAAATTATGGCCTGGTCTTGCAGAAAAATATAACTCTAATGTAGATTATTTAGATAAAGAGACTGTCGGTAAAAGAATCCTTCATAGACAGGCAATTGAAGCTTTCAAATGTTTAGAAGAAGGTGTTTTAAACAGTGTTGTTGATGGTGATTTAGGTTCTGTTCTTGGTTGGGGATTCCCAATTTTTACCGGAGGGGTTCTTTCTTATATTGATTTTGTTGGAATACAAACTTTTGTCGCAGAATGCGATGACTTTACGAAACGTTTTGGTGAGCGATTTACAGTTCCTGACAATCTAAGAGCCATGTCAGAGGCTGGAAAATCAATTCATGAGTATTAAAAAAAAAGTAAAATTTAACTAAAGAAATGCTCCTTTTTTATTCAGTTAAACAGGAGCATTTTTTTAAATACACTCTATGGAAACAATTCAAGAAGTAATTGACTTAATAACCCTTGAAAAAACAAGCCCAAACACTTTCTTGGGGCAAAATTATATAACCCCATGGGGTAGAGTTTTTGGTGGGCAAGTTTTGGGTCAATCTCTTCATGCTGCATACCAAAGTGTTCCAAATGATAGAATTGCTCATTCCATGCACGCTTATTTTATTTTGGGAGGTCAATTGGATATTCCTATTGTATATGAAGTTGATCCAATTCGAGATGGAAATAGTTTTACTACAAGAAGAGTGATAGCCAAACAAAACGGGAAAACTATTTTCATTATGTCTGCTTCTTTCAACAAAAAAATGAAAGGTGTGGACCATCAAATTCCAATGCCTAATTTAAAAGAACCAGAAGTACTTATTCCAACATTAGATCAAATTGTTGAATTAGAAGTTAGAAATCCAAAATTGCATCAACGATTGAAGAGTGTATTGCCTAGAGCATTTGATATTCGACCTGTAGAGCCTTTTTTACCGAAGTATTCAAAAAATAGTGAGCCGTTCGATAATATTTGGTTTACGACTTCAGATGAATTAAAAGGCATTGATACACCCATGAACCACCAATTGCTTGCTTATGCGTCAGACTACAATTTACTAAGTACCGCAACACTTCCTCACGTTGAAGAATTTCAAAGTAAATCTATGTTCTATGCAAGCTTAGATCATGCTTTGTGGTTTCACAGAGATTTTAGAGTAGATGAATGGCTTTTATATGCCATGGATAGTCCTAGTGCTTCTAATTCTAGAGGGTTTTCAAGAGGTAGTATATTCAATAAAAAAGGAGATCTAGTTGCTTCAGTTGCCCAGGAGGGTTTAATGAGTGAAATGATTAAAAAAGAATAAGCAATTAAATTATATAACCATGATTTTTAAACTTGAAGAAGAACATATAACGGTTAAAGAAGCAGCACGAGAATTCGCCTTAACAAGACTTAAAGAAGGAGTAATTGAACGTGACACTTCTATGTCTTATCCAACTGAATTTGTCAAGGAAATGGGTGAGATGGGTTTTTTGTCTATGATGACTGATTCTGCATATGGTGGTAGCGGTATGGATACGCTCTCTTATGTTCTTGCTGTGGAGGAAATTTCTAAAATCGACGCGAGTTGCTCTGTAATAATGTCAGTAAATAATTCACTTGTTCTTTGGGGGCTTGAAGAATATGGATCGGAAGAACAAAAACAGAAATATATACCCAGATTAACTGCTGGAAATGAAGTTGGATGTTTTTGTCTTTCAGAGCCTGAAGCTGGAAGTGATGCAACTTCGCAAAAAACAACAGCTATAGATATGGGTGACCATTATTTATTAAATGGAGTAAAAAACTGGATTACTAATGGAGGAAAAGCAACCATCCAATTGGTTGTCGCACACACGGATAAAGAAAAAGGACACAATGGTATTAACGTATTTATTGTTGAGCGTGATTGGGAAGGTGTTACCATAGGTCCAAAGGAAGATAAAATGGGAATACGTTCATCTGATACTCATTCCATAAGTTATTCTGATGTTAAAGTACCCAAAGAAAATAGAATTGGAGCCGATGGTTTTGGTTTTAAGTTTGCTATGAAAACATTAGAAGGAGGTAGAATTGGAATAGCTGCACAAGCATTAGGTATTGCAGCTGGTGCCTATGAACTTGCAGTTTCTTATGCAAATCAGAGAGAAGCTTTCGGTAAATCTATTGGTAGTCATCAAGCAATTGCCTTTAAATTAGCCGATATGGCTCTTGACATCGAAGCCGCTAGAATGATTGTGTATCGAGCAGCCTATTTAAAAGATTCTGGTCAAGATTACGGTTATGCTAGTGCAATGGCAAAATTAATCGCTTCAGAAGCCGCGATGAAGCATACGGTGGAAGCAGTTCAAATTCATGGTGGAAATGGTTATGTTAAAGAATATCATGTAGAACGTTTAATGCGGGATGCTAAAATTACTCAGATATATGAGGGTACTTCTGAAATACAAAGAATTATAATTTCTAGAAATATATTGACGGGTAAATTAGAGTTACCCTATTAGCAAGCTACATTTTAACAATTAATCCTTCGTTAGCAGGAAGGGTTCCTGAACACACTTTAGGATATTCATTAGTTAAACCTTCTAAACCATTAAGATTTTTATAGTGTAGCCAATTTTTTGTCTTTAAAATTGCATTCGATAGAAACTGAGTTGTTTTTTTATCGAAAACTTTTCCACCCCATTCTTCGATTCTTTTTTGAATGTGACTAGGAGCAAAGAAAAATTTAGAGCGTTCTTTTATGATTCCTTGGTTGTTGTTAGATTCTCTCCAGTGAGTTAAGCCTACTTTAAGTGTAAAATTCATAAGATCTCCTAGTATGTTGTGCAAATAAATAAGTACACTATTGTTTCCGGACATATCTACGATAACCGTTTCAATTTGGTTTATCTTATCAAGTTGCCCATAAGAATAAACTTCTTTATATAATCCTAGATTTTTAACCGATTCAATGTTTCTCTCTGAAGTAACTCCAATTACATCCGGTGCTTCAATGTCTCGATGAAGTCCATAGGCTAGACCCACACTCGTTTTACTAGAAGCACTTAACAAAATTATTTGTTTTGAGCTAAACCAATTATTTTCTTTTAGGGAATCCCATAAACAAAAAGAGGTTATATATAATGGATAAAATAAGGAACGATCTCGGTCTAGTTTGGTGTTATAATTTTGTTCAGATAATACCCTTCTGTAAATATTATATGTATTTGGTAGCGTAGATCTGTGTTCTGATTGATCTTCAAAGCTTCTCTTGGATGTGTTTCCCGGATTCATGATTAGATGTGAAGCAGGGGGGAAGTAACCAAAAATTCGATCCCCTACAGGAATATCTTCATTCTTAGATTCTATTACATCAGCAAATCCCCAAACAGGGATAACTCCCCATCCTTCTGTTTCTATTCCAGCTGGAGTAAAGAACTCCCAGTATCGAATAATATCCCCAGAAACTGCATAGGTAATGTTATTTGATGTAAAAGAAAATAAATCAATTTTCACAAGAATTTCATTTTCTTTAGGGATTAAACTTTCGAAAGGAACCTCTTGAATTCTGTTTTCAGTGAAGTTGTTTTTTTTAACTTGAAATTGAAGACTTTTAAGACTATTCATTTGAAATATTTAGTGGTGGATCATGAGGTTATATTTAAGTTGCTTTTGCATATTCACATCAACCCAAGTTTCATTTTTTGAGTAATTGAATGTTAATGTGTTATTTGGAATAATTTTAAATCCCAATTTCAAATATAATTTAATTGCATTTTCATTCCATTTAAATACCCTCAAATCAACTTTATTTGTTTCTGGTCTTAGGTTCAAGATTTTATCAATCATTAATTTAATGGTTTTTTTTCCATATCCCTTTCCTTTATATTGCTTATCTCCAATTAAAATTCTTGATAATCTCGGTATTTCATTTTGAAAATTTAGTTCACAATGTCCAATAATTTTTTTAGACTCCATATGAATTATTTTGTAAGGATATAAATCAGTTGTATTTATATAAGTAAATAATTGATTTCTGGTAAGAGGGAATTTAAACAAGGAACCTGCAAATTGAGTAAGTTCTTTTTTTGAATTGAACCAATCGATAAGTCTATCAAAATCAAGCTCAGTAAACGTTTCTAATTTTAACATCAGCTTTTTTTTAGACAAAGTATAATATTTTTATTGTTTAGATTAAAATTTAACAAAAAAAAACCACTCTTTTAGAGTGGTTTTTAAGTAATTATATTTGATTAATTAAGCTTCTTTAATCAGTTTTACTAGGTAATCACCTACTTCATTTGTGCCATATGATTTTCCACCATCAGCAAGATCTTCAGTAACAAAACCATTAGTAAGAGCTGCATCTACAACTTTTCTGATTAATGCACCTTCTTCACTTAGGTTAAAGCTCATTTCGAACATCATTGCTGCAGATAGAACTGTTGCAAGAGGATTAGCAATGTTAAGTCCGGTAGCTTGTGGATAAGACCCGTGTATTGGTTCATACAACGCATTATCTGTCCCAACTGAGGCAGAAGGCATAAGTCCCATTGATCCTGATATTACAGATGCTTCATCGGTAAGAATATCTCCAAATAAATTTTCAGTAATTAAAACATCATAACTATTAGGCCATTGAACAAGTCTCATTGCTACAGCATCAACAAACTCATATGCTACTTCAACTTCTGGGTAATCTTTTTCCATAGCTTGAACTGTTTCTCTCCACAAACGGGAACTTTCCAAAACGTTAGCTTTATCTACACAACATAATCTTTTAGATCTTGTCATGGCTAGTTCAAATCCTTTTTTAGCAATACGTTTAACTTCCTCTCTAGTGTATGTACAGGTATCAAATGCGGTATTACCATCGTTTTTTCTTCCTCTTTCTCCAAAGTATATACCTCCAGTAAGTTCTCTTAAGAATACTAAATCTGTTCCTTCGATGCGTTCTTTTTTTAATGGAGATTTATCTAATAATGAAGGGAATGTAAAAGTGGGTCTCACATTGGCAAAAAGTCCAAGTTTTTGACGCATTTTAAGTAATCCTTGTTCGGGTCTTACCTTAGCAGAAGGATCATTGTCAAAACGTGGATGACCAATTGCACCAAAAAGAATTGCATCCGCATCCAAACATACTTGGTGAGTTTCGTCTGGATAAGGTTCTCCAACAGCATCGATCGCTGCTGCACCTGTTAGGGCAGAACTCCAGTTAATTTGATGATCAAATTTTTCTGCAATAGCGTTTGATACCTTAACAGCTTGATCTACGACCTCAGGTCCAATTCCATCTCCAGCTAAAAGGGCAATGTTTAATTTCATATTTATAATTCTATTTACTTTTGTATTTCTATAATGTTTAGCATTCTTTCTGTAGCTTTTATCGCCGAAACCGTTTGATCTGAATCCAGTCCTCGGGTTACAAATTCTTTAACTCCATCTTTCCAAGTAATTGTAGTTTCACATAAAGCATCAGAGGTACTTCCCGGTGGTATATGAACAGCATAATCAATTAGTTGAGGAATTTCTATAGATTTTGAACTATATATTTTTCGAATAGCATTTATGAAAGCATCGTATTGGCCATCTCCGCTCGCATTTTCTTCAAATGTTTTGCCATTTATTTCAACAGCAACAGTGGTAGAGGGTTGTAATCCTTTAGAGTGAGTAAGAACATAGGACTTCACAAATACTTTTTGTGTCTTTTCTCCGCTGTTCATAACATCCGAGATTATATAAGGTAAATCTTGAGCAGTTACTTGTTCTTTTTTATCTCCTAATTCTATGATACGCTGGGTAACTTTTTTAAGAGCTTCGTCGCTTAAACTCAATCCTAATTCTTGTAAATTCTTCTGAATATTTGCTTTCCCAGAAGTTTTTCCTAAAGCGTATTTGCGTTTTCTTCCGAATCGCTCTGGGAGTAAATCATTAAAATAAAGATTCTTTTTACTATCACCATCTGCATGAATCCCAGCAGTTTGAGTAAAAACATTAGCACCAACGATAGGTTTGTTTACAGGAATTCGAAAGCCCGAAAAAGTAGCGACCAATTGGCTTACCTTATTGAGCGTATTCTCCTTGATGTTTACAGATATTCCAGGCAAAAAGTCATTTACAACAGCAACTAAACTCGCAAGAGGGGTATTTCCTGCACGTTCACCCATTCCATTTACAGTTAAATGTAACCCATGAACACCAGCTTTAATAGCTTCCATTGCATTTGCAACACTTAAATCATAGTCATTATGTCCGTGAAAATCAAAATGAAGATTTGGATATCTTTTTATAATTTCACTCAGGAAAGAATAAGTTTCTGATGGCGATAGAATTCCTAAAGTATCTGGAAGTAAAATTCTTTCTATGGGCTGTTTTGAAAGAAATTCTAGAAACGAAAACACATACTCTTTAGAGTTTTTCATACCATTACTCCAGTCTTCCAAATATACATTGGTTTTGATATTATTCTTTTCTGCTAGTTCAATAGAATCTTGAATTCCTTTAAAATGTTCTTCAGGAGTTTGTTTCAATTGATACTTAAGATGGTTCATGGATCCTTTAGTAAGAAGATTTTGAACCGTTGCACCAGCATCTAACATCCATTGTATTGAAACACCTTTGTCTACAAAGGTTAATATTTCAACTTTACTTAAATAATTATTTTGTTTAGCCCAGTCTGTAATGTTTTTTACTGCCTTGAACTCACCTGCAGAAACACGAGCAGATGCAACTTCAATACGATCTACATTTAATTCTTCTAATAGGAGTTTTGCCAGTGTGAGTTTTTCTGTTGAAGAAAAAGATACTCCAGAAGTTTGTTCACCATCACGAAGGGTGGTGTCCATAATCTCGATCGTTCTTGCTTGCATAAACTTTTAAATAATTTATTTACAGAGGAGTATTTTTAGCAAATTCTCCTATTTGATCCTTAATGTTCGTTAAGTAGTCAATATCATCAAAACCATTCAACATGTTTTCTTTCTTATAAGTGTTGATGTCAAAAGATTCAGAAGAATTTGTTCCTTCTAAAGAGATTGTTTGTGAGGGTAGGTCAACAATTAACTTAGTCTTGGGATTTTCGTTGAATGCAGAAAAAATCTCCTCTAAAAACTCAGGTGAAATTTGAACAGGTAATACTCCTACATTTAGACAATTATTTCTGAAGATATCTGCAAAAAAGCTAGAAACAACACAACGGAACCCGTAGTCGTAAACTGCCCATGCAGCATGTTCTCTTGAAGATCCAGATCCAAAGTTTTTACCTCCAACAAGAATGGAGCCACTGTATTTAGAATCATTTAGCGGAAAATCAGTTTTTACCGTATTGTCTTGGTTGTATCTCCAGTCTCTAAACAGATTATCTCCAAAACCTACACGCTCAGTTGCTTTCAAAAAACGAGCTGGAATTATCTGATCTGTATCTACATTTTCAATCGGTAAAGGAACCGCTGAACTTTTTAATATATTGAATTTATCGTATGCCATTATTCTTCCTTTTAAGGATTTTTATTTTTAAACTAAACTTCTAGGGTCAGTAACTACTCCCATAACTGCAGCTGCCGCAGCTACTGTAGGACTAGCTAATAAGGTTCTTGAGCCAGGTCCTTGTCTTCCTTCAAAATTTCTATTAGAAGTACTTACTGCATATTTTCCAGCAGGGATCTTATCGTCGTTCATTGCTAAACAAGCAGAACAACCAGGCTCTCTTAACTCAAATCCAGCTTCCTCTAATTTATCAAGAAGCCCTTCTTCTTTAATTGCGTTAAGGACTTTATGAGATCCAGGAACTAACCATGCGGTAACATGATCTGCTTTTTTTCGACCTTCTATTATTTCTGTAAAGGCTCTAAAATCCTCAATCCTACCATTAGTACAACTTCCGAGAAAAACAAAATCGATTTTTTTACCGATCATTGAATCTCCTTCTTTATAGCCCATATAGTCAAGTGACTTTTTGTAAGTCGAAACTCCACCGTCTAAACTTTCGGCAGTAGGAATACCATTAGTTATTCCCATACCCATTCCTGGGTTTGTACCGTAAGTGATCATTGGTTCAATAGCACTTCCATCGAAAGTATATTCTTTGTCAAAAACTGCATTTGCATCTGTTTCAAGAGTAGACCAGTAGTCCATTGCTTTATCCCAAGCAGCTCCTTTAGGTGTAAATTCTCTGCCTTTAATATATTCAAATGTTTTCTCGTCAGGAGCAATAATTCCACCACGCGCTCCCATTTCTATACTCAGGTTACACACAGTCATTCTCCCTTCCATACTAAGTGATTTGAATACATCACCAGCATATTCAACGAAATATCCAGTAGCTCCGGAAGTACTAAGTTGAGATATAATGAATAAAGCAACATCTTTAGGAGTAACTCCTTTGCTTAAAGAACCGTTAACCGTAATACGCATTGATTTAGGTTTTGGTTGCATTATACATTGTGTAGAAAGAACCATTTCTACTTCAGAGGTACCAATACCAAATGCAATTGCACCGAAAGCACCGTGAGTAGATGTGTGAGAATCTCCACAAACAATTGTAGCTCCTGGCTGTGTAATTCCATATTCTGGTCCTACAACGTGTACAATTCCATTTTTTTCATGTCCTAATCCCCAATACGATATTCCATGTTCTGCTGCATTTTCTTCTAATGCTTTCAATTGGTTCGCAGATAAGGGATCTGCAACGGGTAAGTGTTGGTTAATGGTTGGTGTGTTGTGATCTGCTGTAGCGAAAGTTCGCTCAGGACTCATAACTTTTGCACCTCTATTCTTTAGACCTAAAAAAGCAACAGGACTTGTTACCTCATGGACTAAATGTCTGTCAATGAAAAGCACATCTGGTCCACCTTCAATTTTCTGTACCACATGGGAATCCCATACCTTGTCAAATAATGTATTACTCATAATTTATTTATAGTTAAACCAAGCTTATACCGCTTGCTTTGATGATTTTCGGAATATCTTCGTCGTTTATTTCTTTTTGTGTATCTGCTAGTTTTAAAAATTCTTTGTAAACCTTATCCAATTGTAATTTGTCGAGTTCGAACCCTACATTTTTTGCTCGATAAGCAAGTGCAGCTCGGCCACTTCTAGCAGTTAAAACAATTGCAGATTCTGTTACACCAACATCATGGGGATCCATAATCTCGTATGTTTCTCTATTTTTAATAACTCCATCTTGATGAATCCCAGAACTGTGTGCAAAAGCATTTGCTCCAACAACAGCTTTGTTGGGTTGTACCATCATTCCCATGCTGTCAGACACTAATTGACTTGTGGAATATAATAGTTTGGAGTTAATTCGAGTATCTAAATTTAAATCTGGATGTTGACGCATGATCATTACTACTTCTTCTAAGGAAGTATTTCCAGCACGTTCTCCAATACCATTTATGGTACACTCAATTTGGCGAGCTCCATTTAGAATTCCAGCAATCGAATTTGCTGTAGCAAGTCCAAGATCATTATGACAATGGCAGGATAAAACGGCATTGTGAATACCGGTTACATTTTCTTTTAAATATTTAATTTTTGCTCCATATTCTTCTGGAAGACAATATCCTGTTGTGTCCGGTATATTCAAAACTGTAGCTCCAGCTTTCACAACTGCTTCACAGACTCTGGCTAAAAACTCATTATCTGTTCTACCGGCATCTTCTGCATAGAATTCAACATCTTCTACAAAAGATTTCGCATAGCTAACAGCAGCAACAGCTCGTTCAATAATTGCTTCTCTATTGGAGTTAAATTTAAATTTAATGTGTGAGTCAGAAGTACCAATTCCGGTATGAATTCTGGGTCGCTTTGCATGAGATAGTGCTTCCGCTGCAACTTTAATATCATTTTCTACAGCACGGGTTAATCCGCAAACTGTTGCATTTTTTACTATTTTTGATATTTCTTCAACTGAATTAAAATCTCCAGGGCTTGATACTGGGAATCCAGCTTCTATGATGTCAACTCCGAGAAGATCAAGACGTTCAGCAATTACTAATTTGCTTTTGGTGTCTAATTTACATCCTGGGACCTGCTCTCCATCACGAAGTGTAGTGTCAAAAATTTGAACGTGTTCCTGAGCCATTTTTAGTTTATTTATTGAAAGCAATACGAATTTAGCATTTATATGTATAATTTATAGTTTTTTTGTCTACTTTTATTACGAAACCCAAGGTATTTAATTGCGAATAAATCACTTTATATAAGTGTTTTATATGAAAAAAGTATACAATGACTAACGATCAAAAAGAAAACCTCTTTGTTTTGATAAAATCTTTATCAAAATCGGAAAAAAGACAATTTAAACTTTATGTGGGTAGAATGGATTCTAATCAGGATTCAAAATTCTTGATTTTATTCAATCTTCTTGATAAGATGGATGTTTATGATGAAAAGATAATTTTAAAAAAAGGTTTTGTTTCTAAGCAACAATTATCGAATTTAAAAGCTCATTTATACAAGCAGGTTTTGGTTAGTTTAAGAATAAATCCATCTCAAAGAAATAAACGCATGTTGATTCGTGAGCAATTAGATTTTGCTACAGTATTGTATCAAAAAGGATTATATAATCAAAGTTTAAAAATACTAGATCGCGCTAAGGCAATTGCAGTTAAACTAGACGAAAAATATGCTGCCTTCGAAATAGTTGAACTTGAAAAGGTAATAGAATCTCAGTATATAACTCGCAGTATGAGTAATAGAGCGCAAGAATTAGTTCGAGATGCTACTTATTTTAATAATCACAACCACATCTCGAGTCAATTATCTAATTTATCACTTCAGTTGTACGAACGCTTAATTAAAACAGGGTACACCAAAAGTGATCAAGAGTATAAAGAAGTTACTGAATTCTTTAATGACCGCTTGCCTAAGCTTAATTTTGAAGATTTGGGTTTCCGAGAAAAATTATGGTTTTTTAAAGCACATGTATGGTATAGTTTGCTTACTCAAGATTTTCTTTCCAGTTATCGATACTCAGCTAAATGGGTTGCTTTATTTGATAATAACCCAGATATGATTTCTTCTCACCCAGTTTTTTATTTGCAAGGAAATAATTATTTGTTAGAATCTACTGCACTCATTAAGTATCCCATTAAATTTAAGGAGATTTTAAACAAAATGCTTCAAATAATTAATTCAGAGCATTTTCCTAAAAACGATAATTTAAGCTCTCTCGCTTTTTTGTATGAATATAATAATCTCTTTAACTTTTATTTTTTAGAGGGTAAATTTATTGAAGGACAAGAAATAATTGCCCCTTTATTGATTAAAATTGAGTTTTATAAAAATCAAATTGATGAACATCACATCATGATGTTTTATTATAAAATTGCTTGCTTATATTTTGGTTCTAACGATTTTGAAAATGCGATTATTTATTCAAATAAAATTGTAGAAAACAAAAAATTAAAAATGAGAGAAGATTTGCTTTGTTTTACTCGATTATTGAATTTAATAGCACATTATGAAGCAGGTAATGATTATCATATTGATGAACATATTCGCGATACCTATAAGTTTTTATTAAAAATGGGTGAATTACACGAAGTTCAAAAATCATTAATAAGGTTTGTTCGTAAATTAGGAAGTATATATCCAAGCGAGCTTAAGGAAGCTTTTAAAGACTTACACAAAGAATTGAAACAATATGAACAAGATCCATATGAACGAAGAGCATTTTTATATCTCGACATATTGTCTTGGTTAGAAAGTAAAATAGAGAATAAAACTGTGGCGGAAATAATTCACTCAAAAGCAAATATTATTAACCGGAAAGACAAGCATCCCACAGAGAGTCTTTAGGAAGTGAAGCTACACAGCAAATGGGCTCTTTAGACACTGGATGAAGAATTTCTAAGGTTCTAGCATGTAAATGAATACTTCCGTTGGAATTACTTCTTGCAGAACCATATTTTAAATCTCCTTTAATTGGACATCCTATAGCACTTAATTGTGCTCTAATTTGATGGTGTCGCCCAGTTTCTAATTCTATCTCTAGAAGTGTATAATTGTGAAGTTTTTTCTTGGTAGTATATTTTAATATCGCCTTTTTAGATTCTGGAGTTTCTTTTTTGTGAGCATAAGATTTGTTTTGCTTTTGATTGCGAACAGTCCAATGAACAAGTGTTTCAGCCGAATTAGCTGGTGCCTCTTTAGTAATTGCCCAGTATGTTTTTTTGGTAACCCGATCTTTAAATTGTTTGTTTAACCGTTCCAAAGCTTTTGAAGTTCTTGCAAATACAATTGCGCCACTTGTAGGACGATCCAAACGGTGTACAACCCCAAGAAACACAGCTCCAGGTTTATTGTATTTTTGTTTTATATACGCTTTGGCGAGGTCTACAAGAGGAATGTCACCCGTTTTATCTCCCTGCACTAAAACTCCAATGGGTTTGTTAATTATAAGCAAATGATTGTCTTCGAATAGAATATCTAATTTCATGGAATAAAAATTAGTATTGTTCTGATTCATTAGGAAAATCTTTTGTTTTAACGTCTGATGTGTATTGCTGAATAGCACCAATTATATCGGTATGTAAATCGAGGTAACGACGCAAAAATCTCGGACTAAACTCTTTGCTCATTCCTAACATATCATGTAGAACAAGCACTTGGCCATCAACTCCATTTCCAGCTCCTATTCCAATGACTGGAATAGAAACAAGAGAGGCTACTTTTTTAGCTAAATGAGCAGGTACTTTTTCAAGAACCAAACCAAAACATCCAGCGGATTCTAACATTTTAGCATCTTCTATAAGTTGATTGGCTTCTTGTTCTTCCTTCGCTCTTACAGTGTAAGTTCCAAATTTATATATAGACTGTGGCGTAAGTCCTAAATGTCCCATAACTGGGATACCAGCTTGTATGATTCGCTCAATAGAAGAACGTTCTTGGTTCCCACCTTCAAGTTTAACAGCATGAGCTCCAGATTCCTTCATTATTCTAATTGCAGATCGAAGGGCTTCTTTAGAATCTGCTTGATAAGAACCAAAAGGAAGATCTACAACTACAAGAGCTCTTTTTACAGCTCGAATAACGGCACTTGCATGATATATCATTTGGTCTAATGTTATTGGAAGTGTAGTTTCATGACCAGCAATAACATTAGAAGCAGAATCACCAACCAAAATAACATCAATACCAGCTTGATCTACTAGACCCGCTAAAGTATAATCATACGCAGTTAACATTGCAATTTTCTCACCATCGGATTTCATTTTAAGAAGAGAATTCGTGGTTACTCTATTATATATATTTTTAGCTACAGACATTTTAGATAATTTTTTCAAATGTAGTCTTTTTCTTTTGAGTTTTATATGAAAATGATACCCTCCCTACCTCTTGTGACTCAAACCTATTACATCAACTGACAGCCTGTCAGTTTTTTTGTTATGGCATACTCCTTGAATATTATTTGAAAAATTAAAAACAAATTTAAAATGAGTAAAATAATTGGAATTGATTTAGGAACCACAAACTCTTGTGTTTCTGTAATGGAAGGTAACGAACCGGTAGTAATCCCAAATGCTGAAGGAAAAAGAACAACTCCTTCTGTTATTGCATTTGTTGAGGGTGGTGAAATAAAAGTAGGTGACCCTGCGAAGCGCCAGGCGGTTACTAACCCAACAAAAACTATTGCTTCAGTTAAACGTTTTATGGGTAATAAGTTTTCAGAATCTTCTAAAGAAGCTTCAACTGTTGCTTATAAAGTGGTAAAAGGAGATAACAACACACCTCGAATTGATATTGATGGTCGTTTATACACTCCACAAGAACTTTCTGCTATGACTCTTCAGAAAATGAAGAAAACAGCTGAAGATTATTTAGGGCATGATGTTACTGAAGCGGTTATTACTGTACCAGCTTATTTTAACGATGCTCAGCGACAAGCTACAAAGGAAGCAGGTGAAATAGCAGGTTTAAAAGTTCAACGAATTATTAACGAACCAACTGCAGCTGCTTTAGCTTACGGTTTAGATAAAAAAGATGGAGCTGACCGAAAGATTGCTGTTTATGACCTTGGAGGTGGAACTTTTGATATCTCGATCCTTGAATTAGGAGACGGTGTTTTTGAAGTACTTTCAACAAACGGAGATACACACCTTGGAGGTGATGATTTTGATCAAGTGCTTATCGATTGGTTAGCAGATGATTTTAAAGCTTCTGAAGATATTGACTTACGTCAAGACCCAATGGCTTTACAGCGTTTAAAAGAAGCTGCAGAAAAAGCAAAAATTGAACTTTCCTCTTCTCCTCAGACTGAAATTAACTTACCATACGTAACAGCAACTGCTTCTGGACCTAAACACTTGGTTACTACACTAACACGTTCTAAGTTCGAGCAATTATCAGATGAATTAGTTCGTCGTTCTATGGCTCCAGTTAAGAAAGCATTAGATGACGCTGGTTTAAGTACTTCTGATATTGATGAAATTATTCTTGTTGGGGGTTCTACTCGTATTCCAGTAATCCAAGAAGAAGTTGAAAAATTCTTTGGAAAAAAACCATCTAAAGGGGTAAACCCAGATGAAGTTGTTGCCGTTGGTGCAGCAATTCAAGGAGGTGTTCTAACAGGAGATGTAAAAGATGTATTGTTATTAGATGTTACTCCACTTTCTTTAGGTATTGAAACTATGGGTGGTGTTATGACTAAGCTAATAGAATCTAATACTACGATTCCTACGAAGAAGTCACAAGTGTTTTCTACTGCTGCAGATAACCAACCATCGGTTGAGATTCATGTAATTCAAGGAGAACGTTCAATGGCTACTGATAACAAAACTATTGGTCGTTTTCATTTAGATGGAATTCCACCGGCACAAAGAGGAACTCCACAAATTGAAGTAACTTTTGATATTGATGCCAACGGAATTATTAAAGTTACAGCTTCTGATAAAGCAACTGGAAAAACTCAAGATATACGTATTGAAGCTTCTTCAGGTTTGACAGAAGAAGAGATCGAAAAAATGCGCCAAGAAGCAGAAGCAAATGCGGAAGCAGATAAGGCTGCAAAAGAACAAGTTGATAAGTTAAATAGTGCTGATCAAATGATTTTCCAAACTGAAAGTCAATTGAAAGAGTTCGGAGATAAACTTTCTGATGATAAGAAAAAGCCAATTGAAGAAGCTTTAGAAGAATTGAAGAAAGCGTTTGAAGCTAAAGATCTCGGTACTATTGAGCCAGCTTTAGAAAAAATCAATGAAGCATGGAAAAATGCTTCCGAAGAAATGTACAAAGCTCAAGCTGATGGAGCTGCTCAACCTGGCCCAGATGCGCAAGCAGATGGTTCAGCTGATGCTTCTGGAGCAGATGACGTTCAGGATGTTGATTTTGAAGAAGTTAAAGAATAACTTTTTATTTTGATAATTAAAAAAGCACCGTTAAGCGGTGCTTTTTTTTGCATTTTTTTAATTTTTTAATTCCAACGATCCTTCTGCCATTGATTTTGTTGAGATTTACTCAGAAAAGTCCAAGCTACTATCCGAGTTACTTTATTCCCAGTACCCATGGGAATTGTTTTTATTTCGGATGCATTTACCTGGTCAAGTTTTTTATAAATTGCGTTCAAATTAGATTGTTTTGAAACTAGTGTTGTGAACCAAAAACAATGATTCTTAAAGGTTTTACTCTGCAAGACCATTGCGCTAATAAATTTAATTTCTCCTCCTTCATAGATAAGTTCATTATGGATACCTGCAAAATTTAATTCTGCATTTTTAACTTTTTTGGCCCCTAAATTCTGAACCTTTCTTAGGGATCCTTTTTGAGCAGCTTCTTGAGATTCATGAAATGGTGGATTACACATCGTAATGTCAATCTTATCTTTGCTTCCTATAATTCCTCTATAAATTGCTTTAGAATCTTTCTGTAATTTACAGTTTACTTTATCTAAAAGTTTAGTGTTGTTTGAGACAATTTTCTTTGCATTTTCGACTGATAATTCATCAATATCTGAAGCAATAAAATTCCAATTATACTCAGTAATTCCTATAATTGGATAAATACAACTTGCTCCAACTCCAATATCTAGGCATTTAATTTTGTTGCCCTCGGGTGCACGCCCAAAATTATTTTCACGAATTAAGTCTGCTAGATAATGGATGTAATCTGCTCTACCGGGAATAGGAGGGCAGAGATTATGATCAGGAAATTCCCAAAAATCAATTTTATAATAATGTTTTAGAAGAGATCTGTTTAGAACTTTTACAGCCTTTGGGTTTGAAAAGTCTATCGAGTCATCTCCGTGTTTATTTGGTTTTATAAAATCTTTTAATTCAGGATGAGCAAGAATTAATGCTTTAAGATCATAGCGTTCTCGGTTTTTGTTACGAGGATGCATCTTAGACTTTATTTTTGGTTTTTTCTTGCCCGACATAGAATCTTTTTTGTGTTTTGCTAAGATACTATTTCAAATACTTATTTTTTTTTTAATTCTTTGTTTTATGAGAAACTTCAAAATGCATTTGAGAGTATAATTTTATCTCTTACATACTGCAATTAATCAAAATTTCATTTCTAAAATAATTCTGTTTTAATTCAGAACTATAAACCCTTAATGTTAAAAAAGATTTGGCAGTTCTTATTAAGTTAAGCCTTAGTTTGTCAATCTCGTATTTATGAATTTTATCTTGATATGTTCCTATTGTATTACTGGAATTGAAATCGATATTTATCCTAATAAATTAAACCCATCATTTAGAATTTAATTACTTTTACTTCCATGGAAAAACAGGAATTACTCAAACTGATGAATGGCTCCGAAAAGGAGTCATTAATGCGAACTTTAGAAATAGATTTTGTTGATGTGGGGGACAATTTTTTAACGGCTAGAATGCCCGTAACTCCAAAACTTCATCAACCCGATGGGGTTCTTCATGGGGGTGCAACATTTGCATTAGCAGAAACTGTGGGGAGTGCTGCCGCTTATCTATTTAATAAATCTAAAAGTACTATGGTTCGTGGGATTGAGATGTCTGGAAATCATTTAAAAGGAATAAGTGAGGGTTATGTATACGCCAAAGCTATTCCAGTTCATAACGGGAGAACCACTCAGATATGGGAAATTAAAGTAACGAATGAAGCCGGTGATTTAATTTCAAGCTGTAAATTAACCACCCTAACTTTACCTAAAAAATAAATGATAAAAGCCCTTAAAGCTTTAGAGGAAAAGAAACTTCCTTTCGTTGTTTTTAAACATCCTAATTCCAAGGAATTAGAACTGTACTTTCAAGAAGATGACCGTTTGTATTTAACCCAAAATTTTTCGGAACAAGGTTTTTTAATGGCTCCTTTTAATGGAACTAATTCATACCCCTTTATCCCAAATAAAAATTATAAAAAATTTGATCTAAGTTTTTATAAAGCATCAAATTCATCAGATGTTTCTTTTGGTAATGAAAATAAAGAGGCTTTCATAACATTAGTTGAACAAGCTATAATTGAATTTTCAGAATCGGTGACTGAAAAAATTGTTTTATCACGTTCAATCCCAGTTTCTATTTCAGACTCAGAGCCCATCAATACTTTTGTTAATTTGGCAAACCTTTACCCAACAGCATTTGTTTATTATTGGCATCATCCCAAAACAGGTTCTTGGATGGGAGCAACACCAGAAAGGTTTGCAAGTTTAAGTAATAATGAGTTACATACAATTTCATTAGCTGGAACTTCAATTGCAAAAGAAGACGAAAAACCCATATGGTCAGAAAAGGAACTTCAAGAACAACAGCTCGTTACAGTTAGTATTGAAGATTCCTTACGCTCAATTTATCCTAATTCGAAAATTGAAATTGGTTCAGTACAAACTGTTCAAGCGGGTTCTATATATCATTTAAAAACAGATATACGATTAAAAAGTGATGATTTAAGTTTGTTTAAAATTGCAAAGGCACTTCACCCTACTCCTGCGGTAGGAGGAGTTCCAAAGAAAAATAGTTTAGAATTTATATTAAAAAATGAAGGTTACAACCGAAAATATTACTCAGGTTTTTTGGGTCCTTTTGACTCAGATCACCATGCAAGTTTATATGTAAATTTAAGATGTGCTGAATTAATACCCTCGGGTTACAGGGTATATGTGGGTGCTGGGATTACAACAAAAAGTATACCCTTGAATGAATGGGAAGAGACTAAGAGAAAGGCAAAAACTTTTTGCAAAGCACTCTGAATTTAACTGAAATAAACTCTTTCGAATCTCTACTGTTTTGTATTTTTGTTGGACAATGAGTCAATACCCAAAACAATCTTTTTCTGAAATACCCTTAGCTCAAACCGTTGTAAAGTTTTGTGAGATTAAAAGAATTAATCATATTGTAATTTCACCAGGCTCTAGAAATGCACCCATAAATCTAGGATTTACAAATAACGATAATTTCATTACATATAGTATTGTAGACGAACGTTCGGCTGCATTCTTCGCGCTTGGTTTGGCACAGCAACTTAAACATCCTGTAGCTGTTGTTTGTACGTCTGGTTCCGCTTTATTAAACTATTATCCAGCAGTCTCAGAAGCTTTTTATAGCGATATACCATTGGTTGTGATTTCTGCAGATAGATTACCCCACAGAATTGATGTTGGTGATGGACAAACCATACGACAACCAGAAGTATTTGAACCTCACCTAGAAGCAGCTGCATATTTAACACCAGATGTGTCGCACGCCTCGAAAACACTTCTTGAAAATCCATCTCAAAAATTAGTAGCTCATGACGCATCAGAATCCGATTTAATGCACAAACAAGTAGAGATTCAGCGATCAAATGAACAAAAACTGGATTCCGTTTTAAATAAAGCCATCCTGAACTCTGGTCCTGTTCATATAAATGTTCCTTTAGAGGAACCGCTTTATGGAACAACCTCAAAAGAACTTATTCCTCAATTTATAAGTGATCCTGAACCAAATCAGACAGAAATTAATCTTGATTCTTATGTTACTCAATGGAATTCTGCTGCCAAGAAAATTATTTTAGTTGGAGTTTTACCACCAAATTCAATAACTGATAAAATTTTAGAAACGTGGGCTTTGGATCCTTCGGTAATCGTTTTAACTGAAAAAACATCTAACTTAAAACATACCAGTTTTGTAGATGCGATAGATTCTTTAATAGCTCCATTAGAGCAAAATGGAGAAAGTGTTTTTGAAGAAATTCAACCTGATTTACTGATTACACTAGGCGGAATGATTGTTTCAAAAAAAGCAAAAAATTTTTTAAGAAAATTTCCACCAAAACAACATTGGCACATCAACTCTAAGAAAGCCTATAATACCTACTATGTGCTTTCAGATCATGTGAAATTAGATCCTCAAGAGTTTTTTGATTATTTATTTTCAAAACCCAATACTCCAATTGAATCTTCATTTAATAGTGTGGTACATTCGATTTATTCTAGAAATTTATTGAAAGGATTAGCTTATTTAAAGACGATCCCTTTTTCTGATTTATTAGCTTTTAAAATTATATTCAATTCAATCCCCAAAAAACTTCATTTACAACTCGCTAATAGTTCTACTATTCGTTATGCACAGCTATTCGATCTTCCGAAAAATGTATCTGTATATTGCAACCGTGGGACAAGCGGGATCGACGGAAGTACATCTACAGCTGTTGGAGCTGCCTATAAAACAGAGTTGCAAACATTATTAATTACAGGGGATTTAAGTTTTTTCTACGATTGTAATGCCTTGTGGAATACGTATTGGAAATCTAATTTTCGAGTTATTATAATTAACAATCAAGGAGGTGGAATTTTTAGGATTCTTCCAGGTAAAAAAGACACTCCACTTTACGATAAATATTATGAGACAGTTCATAATCGAAATGCCAAAGATTTATCTAAATCTTTTGGTTTAGGATACTCAAGTGTTTATTCAGGATGGCGTTTAAAGTTGAAATTAAAATCTTTTTTTAAACCCTCTGATAGACCGCAAATTTTAGAGATATTTACTCCAAGAAAAATCAATGACAAAGTTTTATTAAATTACTTTAAAGCAATGCAATAAAACACTTATTTTTAAATCACTAAATACAATATAATATGGAAAATGTAGTATGGGAAACGATAACAGAATACTCGGATATTTTATTTGAATTTCACAAGGGAATAGCTAAAATTACTATAAATCGCCCAGAAGTTTATAATGCATTCCGCCCAGAAACAAACAATCAAATGTTAGAAGCTATGGATGTTTGTCGTGAACGTAATGATATTGATATCATTGTTTTTACCGGAATGGGGGACAAGGCTTTTTGTAGTGGAGGCGATCAAAATGTTAAAGGTGTTGGTGGTTATGTAGGTGAAGATGGCGTACCCAGATTAAATGTACTTGATTTACATAAAAAGATAAGAGAAATTCCTAAACCAGTTATTGCAATGGTAAATGGTTATGCTATCGGGGGTGGTCATGTCTTACATGTTGTTTGTGATTTAACAATAGCAAGCGATAACGCAATTTTTGGACAAACAGGTCCTAAAGTTGGAAGTTTCGACGGTGGATTTGGATCATCTTATTTAGCTCGTCACGTTGGTCAGAAAAAAGCACGTGAGATTTGGTTCTTATGTCAACAATATTCTGCTAAAGAAGCGGAAGAAATGGGTATGGTAAATAAAGTTGTACCCCTGGAAGATCTTGAAAAAACAGTAGTTGAATGGTGTCAAATTATGCAAAAAAGAAGCCCGCTCGCTTTAAGAATGGTTAAACGCTGTTTAAATGCTGAATTAGATGGTCAGCATGGATTAATGCAATTAGCTGGAGATGCAACCTTAATGTATTATTTAATGGATGAGGCTCAGGAGGGTAAAAATGCATTTTTAGAACGCCGTGACCCTAATTTTAAACAGTATCCTAAGTTTCCATAAAGGAGTCTTATTTCTTTCTTTCAGAGCAAAGGATTATTTATATTGGACAATCAAGAAAATAAAAATAGATCATCCGTTTTATCAGAGTAGTATTATACTGTTAAAAAGCACCTTTATTTTTTTAGATGTATTTAATTGGTTTAATTCTGTTTTAGGATAGGGTAGTTTATTAAAATTAAAACGAATTGAATTACAAAATAATAGATGAATTCAAAATTTAAAGTTTGGTTAGAGGCTGCTCGTTTGAGAACGTTACCACTCTCTTTATCCGGAATAATTGTTGGTAACGGTCTTGCATATTCTAGTCCTAGTTTTTCGGTAACTATTTTAATACTATCCTTAGCTACTACGATCGTATTTCAGATTTTATCAAATTTTGCTAATGATTATGGTGATGGTGTAAAGGGAACAGATAATAATGACAGAATTGGTCCTGCAAGAGTTTTACAGCAGGGATTACTTTCTAGAAAGGAACTGAAAAAGGGAATTCAAATCATAGTTGCTTCTTCGCTTATTTTATCATTCTCTCTGATATTAATTGCATTTGATTCTTCTGAACTGCTGTATGTTTTAATTTTTGTTGCTCTAGCCATTGCTTCTGTTTATGCAGCTATTAAATATACTGTAGGCGAAAATGCATATGGTTATCGAGCTTTTGGTGATGTTTTTGTCTTTGTGTTTTTTGGAGGAGTAAGTGTTTTAGGTTCCTATTTTTTACAAAACAACACCTTTTCAATTGAATTAATTTTACCGGCTACCTCTATTGGATTATTAAGTGTTGGTGTTTTAAATTTAAATAATATGCGCGATCTTGAAACTGATAAAAAATCTAATAAGATTACTATAGCGGTTCTTTTAGGATCAAGTTACTCTAAAATTTACCATGCTTTTTTATTAATTGGAGCGGTATTTACATCTGTCTTATATTCTAAAACATTGAGTCAACCTTCTTATCTTTTTATGATTGCCGTTTTATTGTTGATGATGCATTTAAGACGTGTTTTAGGATATACTGATCCAAAAGAATTTGATCCAGAGTTAAAGAGATTAGCATTGTGTACGTTCTTATTTGCTCTTCTTTTTTCAATAGGACAAAATATATAAAATGAAAGCTACCTATCATCGATATATTCTAGATTTCAAACAACCTAGCGGAACTTCTCGAGGTGTTTTAATACAAAAGGAAACTTGGTTTATTAAACTTGAGAACAATGGTAAAAGAGGAATTGGCGAGTGCGGTATTTTAAGAGGCTTGAGCTGCGACGATCGTATTGATTATGAAGAGAACCTTGAATGGGTTTGTGAAAATATAGATCAAGGGTTTGATTTTTTATATCACAAAATGATTGAGTTTCCTTCGATTCAAATGGGATTAGAAACAGCTTTTTTGTCTATAAATTCAGAAGATCCTTACCTAATTTTTCCTTCAGATTTTACATCCTCAAATGATAGTATAGAAATAAACGGACTCATTTGGATGGGGGATAAGCCCTTAATGATGAAACAGCTAGAAGATAAATTGGCAGCTGGTTTTAAATGCATCAAAATGAAAGTAGGTGCTTTAGATTTTAAACAAGAAATAGAAGTTTTAAAAGCTATACGGTCTAAGTTTTCTCCTAAAGATATTGTAATTAGGGTTGATGCTAATGGGGCTTTTACACCTGCTGAAGCACCAGAAAAACTTAACAAATTGTCAGAATTTGGAATCCATTCTATTGAACAACCAATAAAACAAGGGCAAATTGAAGCCATGTCTTATTTATGTAAAAACACTCCGATTCCAATTGCGCTTGATGAAGAATTAATTGGTGTTTTTGAATATGAGGAAAAGAAACTGTTATTGGATGCAATTAAACCTCAATATATAATTTTAAAACCTAGCTTTATTGGAGGTTTTAGAGGCTCCATGGAGTGGATAAATCTAGCAGAAAATGATAATATAGGTTGGTGGGTTACGAGTGCATTAGAGAGTAATGTTGGTTTAAATGCTATTTCTCAATGGACTTATACCTTAAATCCTTCAGGTCCCCAAGGTTTGGGAACAGGAAGTTTATACACGAATAATATTGATTCCCCTTTAGAAGTAAAAAATGGGTATATTGGTTATAATAAGTTTAAAAAATGGAGCGAAATTCAATAAATAAATTTCTTGAAGTCGATATAAATAATCGTTTACCGTTTGCATGGTACCTATTAGGTTCAATGATTGTAATCACATTTAGTTTTGTGGGTCAAGTGCCCATGTTATTTTTTATATCAGAGGAATCTACAGCGATGATGGATCCAAAGAATCCGATGTCCATGTTTAATCATTTAGACAAGAATTTGACACTATTTCTTTTATTGTTATCTTTTTTTATCGCATTTCTTGGTTTTCTTTTTGTCTTAAATATTCACAAACAAAGTATACGAAGCGTAACTACTTCAAGAAAAAAGATTGATTTTCGAAGAGTAACTTTTGCTTTTACCTTGTGTTCAATAATTTCTGTTCTACTCGTGGGAACTGGATATTTATTAGCCCCTGAAGATTATGAAATAACTTTTCAGTTAAAACCTTTTATGATCTTGCTGGTGATTTCAGTTATATTCATTCCTTTTCAAGCTGGACTTGAAGAATTCTTATTTAGAGGGTATTTGATGCAGGGTTTTGCAAAACTTACCAAAACGAGATGGCTCCCTTTAATTTTAACTTCTTTAATTTTCGGTTCTCTTCATATTTTCAATCCAGAAATTGATAAACTAGGTTTTGGAGTTTTAATTTTTTATGTAGGTTCCGGACTTTTCTTCGGTCTCATTACCCTTTTAGATGAAGGGATTGAATTGGCATTAGGCTATCATATTGCTAATAATTTAATTATTGCATTGTTAGTAACTTCTGATTGGACTTCTTTACAGACATATTCTGTTTTAAAGTCTATTTCTGAACCTTCTTTAATGCCAGACATCCTGATTGTATTTTTGGTCTTATATCCTTTTTCATTATTGGTTTTTGCAAAAAAATACGGTTGGTCGAATTGGAAACATAAATTAACTGCACGTATATATGAGTCAACTTCCGAGTTATAGAAATATTCATAATCGTTTTAAAATGAATGGGATTGCCTATTCGTATGAAGATCTTTTTGTAGTTGCTTATAGTTTTATAAAAGAAGGAAAACCACATGAAAAATGCATAGGTGATTTTTTGATGGATTGGATTAATTCAAAAGACTCAATCGAGGTCAAAACTTCTGGTTCAACCGGTTCACCAAAGAAAATAAGTTATTCAAAACAAGCTATGGTTTATTCTGCATTAGCAACAGGAGATCATTTTGGATTGAAAATAGGTGATCGGACTCTTCATTGTTTGTCTGCAGATTTTATTGCTGGAAAAATGATGTTGGTTCGGGCAATGATCTTAGGTTTAGAAATAGATATTCTTCCTCCTAACGGTAATTTTTTATTCGGAAACTCAACTCTTTATGATTTCGCAGCAATGGTTCCTCTACAAGCAGAGAATAGTTTGAATAGTATTAATCAAATTAAAACCTTAATTATTGGTGGAGCTGCACCCTCCGAATCATTATTAGAATCTTTAAAAACAAAAAAAACTAAAAGTTTTGTTACCTACGGGATGACCGAAACTTTAACTCATATTGCCTCTCGTTCAATTTTTTCAAATGATTCTTCTTATCATGTTTTACCGGGGGTTACCATTTCAAAAGATGATCGTTCTTGTTTGAATATTGAAGTTCCCTATATCCAAACGGAACCCATTGTTACAAATGATATTGTAGAATTAAAAACAGCTAATTCATTTCTTCTTTTAGGAAGAAATGATACTGTAATTAATTCTGGAGGTATAAAAATCATACCCGAAGCGATAGAGCGTAAAATAAGTTCCTTACTATCTGTTCCTTATTTTATTGGAGGAATTCCAGATGAAAAATTAGGTCAACAATCTGTTTTGTTAGTGGAACAAAAAAAGCCCATCACTGGCATAATAGATTTAATCAGAGAATCAGGTGTTTTAACGGACTATGAAATACCAAAAAAAATTTATCATTTGGAATTATTTGAGTATACCGATAATGGAAAATTAAAACGGAAAGAAACTCTTTCTAAACTTGAAGAATTCCCAAATTAAATTTTTCACTTATAGGAGCGTGGTTCGCAGCTTCAATACCTTTACTTATCCACTCCCTAGTTTTTAAAGGGTTTATTATCGCATCGGTCCACATTCTAGAAGCTGCATAAATTGGTGACGTTTGTCGATCATATCCTTCTTTAATTTTCTTGAATAACTTTTCTTGCGCAACATCATCAATCTCAATTCCTTTCTTTTTTTGAGAAGAGGCTTCCATTTGTGAAATAACTTTAGCTGCCTGTGAACCTCCCATAACTGCCATTTCTGCACTAGGCCAAGCTACAATTAATCTAGGGTCAAAAGCTTTTCCACACATGGCATAATTACCAGCACCATATGAATTACCCATAATTACAGTAAATTTTGGAACTACAGAATTCGAAACAGCATTTACCATTTTAGCTCCATCTTTAATAATTCCAGAATGTTCTGCTTTACTACCGACCATAAATCCGGTTACGTCTTGCAAAAAGACTAAAGGGATTTTTTTCTGATTACAATTAGCAATAAAACGAGTAGCTTTATCAGCTGCATCTCCATAAATAACACCTCCTAATTGCATTTCTCCTTCAGCAGATTTAACAATTTTTCTTTGATTAGCAATGATACCTACTGACCAACCATCAATACGAGCATAAGCAGTTATAAGAGTTTTACCGTATCCTTTTTTATATTCCTGTAGCTCCGAATTATCAACTAAGCGTTCGAGTATTGGGAAGGTATCGTAAGGTTGGTTTCTAGAAGCTGGTAATAAGCCAAGGATTTCTTCTTCATTAAGTTTAGGAGCTACTGATTCAATTCTATTGAAACCTGCAGTTTCTGGAGTTCCAATTTTGTGAATTAAGGCACGGATATGTTCTAAAGCTTCTGGATCGTCCTTTACCTTATAATCTGCTACACCACTTATTTCTGTATGTGTTGTTGCACCACCTAGAGTTTCATTATCAATTGTTTCTCCAATGGCAGCTTTAACAAGATAACTTCCTGCCAAGAATATACTTCCAGTTTTATCCACAATCAAAGATTCATCTGACATAATAGGAAGGTAGGCTCCTCCAGCAACACAGCTACCCATTACAGCAGCAATCTGAAGAATCCCTTTGCTGCTCATTCTTGCATTATTTCTAAATATACGCCCAAAGTGTTCTTTGTCAGGGAAAATTTCATCCTGTAGAGGTAAAAATACCCCAGCACTATCAACTAAATAAATAATTGGAATTTTATTTTCTAGGGCAATTTCTTGTGCTCTTAGATTTTTTTTGCCACTCATTGGAAACCAAGCTCCTGCTTTAACAGAAGAATCATTTGCAACAATTACACAGAGTCTTTTATGTATATATCCTAGCACCACAATTACCCCAGCTGCTGGACATCCATCGTACTCTTCATACATTCCTGATGCAGCAAAACCACCTATTTCTAATGCTTCAGTATTAGAATCAACAAGATAGGCTACCCGCTCTCTTGCGGTCATTTTGCCTTTATCTCTAATTTTTTGCAGTTGTTTTTTACCACCTCCAAGCGAAATGGTTGCAAATTTTTGTCTAATATTTGACCACAGCAGTTTATTGTGATCTTCATTTTTATCGAAACTAATATTCATTCGTCAAATTTGATATAAAATTACAAAATATAGGAGGGTTAATTGCTTAACAAACTAGGATTTCTTTGTTATGTTGACTCGTTGTTTTTAATTTTTAAAAATAAATAAACGATATTTGCTGCACAATGTTAAAAACACACAAATGAGCTTAAACAAAAATAAAATATTTGGTTATACTGCATTATTAATCATGGTCTTAGGAACAGCTTTATTGGTCATAGGATATATATTGTATCCAGATTACCCTGAATATGCTGTTGGTTTATGTGTTGCAGGTGTTGGGTTTTACGCAATTGCATGGGCATTTAATGCTTTAAAAGGAAGAATTTAATTATGTCAGATGATAAAAAAATAATTTTCTCGATGTCGGGAGTTTCAAAGACTTACCCATCAGGAAATAAACCAGTGTTGAAGGATATCTATTTGAGTTTTTTTTATGGAGCTAAAATTGGTATTTTAGGTTTAAACGGTTCAGGTAAATCTACTCTTTTAAGAATTATTGCTGGAACTGAAAAAAATTATCAAGGAGAAGTTAACTTTTCACCTGGGTATAAGGTAGGCTATCTAGAACAGGAACCCTTGATGGATGAATCTAAAACCGTTCTTGAAATAGTTAAAGAAGGATTAGCAGAAACGGTTGCTGTTTTAGATGAATACAACCAGATTAATGATCAATTTGGACTACCTGAGGTTTATGAGAATGCAGATAAAATGCAACAACTCATGGATCGTCAAGCTGCTCTTCAAGATCAAATAGATGCAGTAAATGCTTGGGAATTAGACACCCAACTTGAAATTGCCATGGACGCTCTAAGAACCCCTCCAGGAGACCAAAAAATAGAATTTTTATCAGGTGGAGAACGCCGTAGAGTTGCTTTATGTCGACTGTTACTCCAAAAACCAGATATTCTTTTACTTGATGAGCCAACCAACCATTTAGATGCTGAATCTGTTCATTGGTTAGAGCATCATTTAGCACAATATAAAGGGACTGTTATTGCGGTTACTCACGATCGATATTTTTTAGATAATGTTGCGGGTTGGATTCTTGAATTAGATCGGGGAGAGGGTATCCCTTGGAAGGGTAATTATTCTTCTTGGTTAGATCAAAAATCTAAACGAATGGTACAGGAGCAAAAAACAGCTTCAAAACGTCAGAAAACATTAGAACGTGAGCTAGAGTGGGTCCGAATGGCACCAAAAGGACGTCAAAGTAAACAAAAAGCTCGTTTATCTAATTACGATAAATTAGCTAGTCAAGATCAAAATAAAATTCAAGAAAAATTAGAAATTTTTATTCCTAATGGACCCCGTCTTGGAACAAATGTAATCGAAGCCAAAAGTGTAAAGAAGGCCTTTGACGATAAACTTTTATACGATAATCTTTCTTTTAATCTTCCTCAGGCTGGAATTGTTGGAGTAATTGGTCCGAACGGTGCTGGTAAGTCCACGGTTTTCAGAATGATAATGGGAGAAGAAACTCCAGACGACGGAAGTTTTTCTGTTGGTGAGACAGTAAAGTTAGCCTATGTAGATCAATCCCATTCTAATATTGATTTAGACAAATCAATTTGGTCAAATTTTAGTGACGAGCAAGAATTAATTATGCTAGGGGGTAGGCAGATTAATTCTAGAGCTTTTTTAAGTCGATTTAATTTCAGTGGGAGTGAACAAAACAAGAAAGTTTCAACGCTTTCTGGAGGTGAACGTAACCGTTTACACTTGGCAATGACTCTTAAAGAAGAAGGAAATGTATTGCTTTTAGACGAGCCAACAAACGATCTTGATGTTAATACCTTAAGAGCATTAGAAGAAGGTTTAGAAAACTTTGCAGGTTGTGCAGTGGTTATTTCTCACGACCGATGGTTCTTAGATCGTATTTGTACTCATATCTTGGCTTTTGAAGGAGATTCTCAAGTTTACTTTTATGAAGGTTCTTATTCTGATTATGAGGAAAATAAGAAAAAGAGACTTGGTCAAGATCTCATGCCGAAGAGAATTCAGTATAGAAAGTTAACGAGAGACTAGTACACTATTCTTTGTTCAAAGCTGCGTCAATTAAATCTGCTACATCAATTTGAGATCCTTTTCTGATAGAGTCAGAAACTGTAAGAATTAATAAATTTTTACCTGGAGTCTTTAGATATATTTTTTGACCCCAGGGTAAATCTACACCACTTCGAGAAAATGCAGATAGATTAGGATTCATAACACCCGGTATTATAATGGGTAAGCTTTGAGCAGTTGAGTTTAATAGATAAAAACCAGCTCTTCGAGCAGGATTAATTTTATTCTTTCCAGGTTTAACTTTAAATATAGAATACTCAACTTTTAATGGCGCTATAAATCGATTTTCGAGCTGTAAATAATTTTTTTCTTGGATTTGAATTGTTTCAAAACTTCCTTTTTTTAAGCCAAACCCATTGGTTAGTGTATCTGTTTGATGATCTCTAGAGGAGACTCCAAGTTCAAGTTTAGATTTATTCCAAATTTTCACTTGATAACCTTTCATATAAGGATAATCTATGGTTACCACTTGTTTCGGAGGAACGAATAAAGTAGATTTAGGTGTGCTGTTTTTTGATTGTGCTTGTAAAACAGAAATATTCAACAAAATAAAAAGACCAAGGAAACCTATATGATTAATTTTCAATGTTTCTGTTTTAAGTTTAATTCCATTTTTATATCAGCTCTTTCATAGGGCAGATTATTTTCTAAAGGCACTTCAATAAATCCATTTTTTTGATATGTGTAGAGTGCATTTTTTAATAATTTACTGGAATATAAAATAATTTTATTCCAGTGGTGTTTGTCAGCAAAAACCAACATATGTTTTAGTAGTTTTTGCCCAATTTTTTGTCCTTGAAAAGTAGGGTCTATAGCCATTTTTCCAAGTTCATAAATCCCTCTTGAAACATAAATAAAAGCAGCTGTTCCAACAATAGTTTCATCAATTTTTACAAAAAAGATGAAACCACCTGGTTTTATAATGAATTCTTCACATTTACTTAGCAGTTCAGAATCGTAAGGTTCTACAACGAAATATTTCTTAAGCCAAGCTTCATTTAACAGACGAAATTCTTCTGTGTATTTAGGATCAAAAGAAATAATTTCCATAGCTATTTTTCACCAGTCATATCCTCAGGAATAACCCAAGCATCAAATTCCTCTGCACTAACATATTCTAACGCAAGAGCAGCTTCTTTAAGAGTTGTTCCTTCTTCGTGAGCTTTGTTTGCAATTTCTGCAGCCTTATAATATCCTATCTTAGTATTTAAAGCAGTTACAAGCATTAAAGAATTGTTAACTAATTCATCAATCCTTTTCTGGTTCGCTTCAATTCCATTAACACAGTTAACAGTAAAACTTTCACAAGCATTTCCAATTAACTGAGCAGATTCTATAATGTTTGCCGCCATAACAGGTTTAAATACGTTTAACTCATAATGACCTTGAGTTCCAGCGACTGAAATGGTTACGTCATTACCCATTACTTGAGCACATACCATAGTAATTGCTTCACATTGCGTTGGATTTACTTTCCCTGGCATGATTGAGCTTCCTGGTTCATTCGCTGGGATTGTAATTTCACCAATACCAGAACGAGGACCTGAGGAAAGCATTCTTATGTCATTTGCAATTTTATTGAGCGAAACGGCTATTTGTTTTAAAGCCCCATGAGTTTCTACAATAGCGTCATGAGCAGCAAGAGCTTCGAACTTATTGTGAGCCGTTATGAAAGGAAGTCCAGTAAATTCAGCAATAAATTCTGCAACTCGTTTTGAATATCCTTTAGGAGTATTAATACCAGTACCAACAGCTGTTCCGCCAAGTGCTACTTCTGATAGGTGAGTCAGTGAAAAGTTTAAAGCTGCGAGACCATGATCTAATTGTGAAACATATCCCGAAAATTCTTGACCAAGAGTTAGGGGAGTGGCATCCATTAAATGAGTACGTCCAATTTTAACAACGGATTTGAATGCATCAGCTTTGGCTTGCAATGCATCTCTAAGTTGAGTTACACCCGGAATAGTTACATCAATTATTTTTTTATAAGCTGCAATGTGCATTCCAGTTGGAAACGTATCATTAGAGGATTGTGATTTATTAACATCATCATTTGGAGCAAGTGTTTTATCACCTTCACCAAGCTTATTTCCTGCTAGTACATGTGCACGATTTGCAATAACCTCGTTAACATTCATGTTACTTTGTGTCCCTGAACCGGTTTGCCATATAACCAAGGGGAATTGATCATCTAACTTGCCCGCTAGAATTTCATCGCATACTTGAGCAATTAAATCTCTTTTATTAATATCTAGAACACCAAGTTCATGGTTTGTGTATGCAGCTGATTTTTTTAAATAAGCAAATCCATATATTATTTCGATTGGCATAGACCCTGGAGATCCAATTTTGAAATTTGATCGTGAACGTTCTGTTTGTGCCCCCCAGTATACGTCTGCAGGAACTTTAACTTCTCCAAGAGTGTCTTTTTCTATGCGGTATTCCATTGTTTTATTCGCTTTTAATTATACTATGCAAAAATACTTAATTTTTATTTTAGAGCCACATGAAGTTTAAAGGTATTGGGATTTTTATTGAGAATATATTTTTATATCCAGACTCAAAAAAAATAAATAGAACACTATGATTAGAATTATAAAAAACTTAATTTTGTTAAAAATTTTATAACAATGTTCGAATTCGATCAATATTTAGGTTTTCTTTCTTTTTTAACCATATTAACTATTGGGTTTTGGTTAATGATTTTTTTATTAACTTTTGTAATTCCTTACTGGTTGACTGGTGCTTTATTAGAATGGTTTAAAGAACGTAAAGAAGCTAAAAACACAGAGATTAAGGAATAACCTTCTCAATATAATAGCTATTTATTAGCTTATTTATAAAAAAACCTCACAGATTGTGAGGTTTTTTTATTTTTAATTTTAAGGAAGATTAGAAATCGAATTCATCACCTCCGTCACCACCACCAGCGTTCCTTGAAGCTCTTCTTTTCTTGGCTGCTTTACTTTCGTTTATTTTATAAGTAAAGGTTAGAACATAGCTCGGTATTCTCCATTGGAATTCGGTGTAAGAATTAAAGTTCTCACTTGTAGTGGTACTTTTTCTTCTGCTTGAATTTAATAAATCACTCGCTCTTAATGATAGAGTTCCTTTTTTATTCAGAACGGTTTTATTTACAGCACCAGATAAGGTAAATATTCCTTTAGATTCTGTTTGTGCATTTGCTCTAGGTCCAAAATAAAAACCTCTTATTTGAGTGTTAAAACCTTTAGGGAACTTAATGCTGGCATTAATTCTACTGAACCAACTCACTATTTCGGCACCAAAATCCCTTCCTTCATATGCACCTATTGTTTGTGAATTGAAGATATTAAAATTACCACTGATTCTAACGTTTCTGTTTGGAGTGTAGGTAAGCGTAAATTCTGTACCAATACGATTATTCTCAGATAAATTTACTGTAATCGATCGCAAAGCAGGAACTAAAGTACTGGATCCTTGTTCTGTTGGAACTTCAACTAACTCTCCAGTCTGCTCTGTAATACGTTCTATATTTTGTGTTGTTTTTTGGAAGTATACAGATCCATTAAAGGTAAATTTTTCCCAGCGCTTTAAATATCCTAAATCAAATGTGTTAGAATACGAAGGATCTAAATCCGGGTTTCCTTGTCTAAAGAATGTAACACTAGATCGTGATGGAAACGGATTAAGAGATCTACTTCTTGGTCTTCTAATACGTCTACTAAACCCTAAAGTTATATTGTCTTTTTCATTTATCTCGTAAGATAGATTAACGGTTGGAAACCAATCAGCATAGTTTTTCTTAACTTTTGTATTCAACGTTTTTTGATCAATTATAATGTTTGAATGTTCCATTCTTAAACCCAGCAGGTAGGAGAATTTATCCATTTTTTGACCAAACTGTGTATAAGCAGCGTTTACGTTTTCTGTGTATTCTAGAATATTTGAAAGATCTGTGTTTGTTACAAAAATATTATTTTCTTGTATTGCTACATTATAGTCTGTTTCTTGGGTTTTGAAATTCCCTCTGTATCCAAGTTCAAACTGTGTATTCTCGTTAATAGGCCAAACATAATCTAACTGATAAAGAATTCTTTTTTGAGACTCTGCAGTAAAAACTTCCTCCGGTATTGCGGTAATAATATCAGAATCTTCATCTTCAATACTTGTTTCATATTGAAATTCTGCAACTAGCTCATGTCCTTTTTCATCAAATTTTTTAGTGTAATTGACACTAAATTGTTTTGTTTCATCTAGTTCTTTTTCATCATCAAATCGGTCTGTATTAAGAGTTACTGTTGGAGTAATAGATTCTATGAAGGTAGATGCTAGGCTTGAGTTATTACTCTTTCTGTAAAATCCAGAAAGTGTTAATGAAGTATTGTCGTCATACAAGTATTCTACACCAACATTTGTGAAAAAGTTTCTGCGATTACGGAAATAATCTCTTTTTTCATTTGAAAATGTATTTGGATCTAAACCATTGTAATATTCACTGTTAAATATTCCACCACCTTCTGATTCAGAATCTCCATAGTTTGTTGTGGTAAATAAATTTATTTTTTTAGACCTCCAGTTTAAGGATGCACTTGCTCTGTTGTTTTTTGGAATCCCTGCGTTAACAACTACAGAACCATTAAATCCATCTAAGGTATTTTTCTTCAATATAATATTTAGAATCCCTGCTGTTCCAGCTGCATCATATCGTGCTGAAGGCGAGGTGACAACTTCTACTTTTTCAATAGATTCTGCTGGTATCTGTCTAAGTCCTTCGGGTCCCGATAAACCAACTAATCCAGAAGGTTTTCCATTGATCAGGATGCGAACATTGTCATTACCACGAAGTGATACAATTCCCTCAACATCAACGGAAACTGAGGGTACATTATCTAAAACATCAGACACACTACCTCCTCGAACTGTAATGTCTTTTCCTACGTTATAAATACGTTTATCTAATCTAATTTCGACCGTTGTTCGTTCTCCAACCAATTCAACTTCATCTAAATTAGAAGCTTCTATTTCCATATTAATTACACCAAGATCCCGATTAGAACGGATCATGACATTATTCTGTGTAATAGTCTTAAATGAAATGTATTCTGTACTGATATTGTATCTACCTGGAAAAACTTCTATTGAAAATTTACCTTCTTGATTGGTAATTCCACCTTGTAGTAATTTTGGCCTTCTTTCATTTTTAAAAGTAATAGTAGCATATTCAAGGGGCTCTTGTGTTTCTTGATCAAGAACAGTTCCTGTTATAATTAATTTTTGAAAACTTTGGGTTGGTCTTTGGGCTATTAGTGAATTTGAAAATAGTAGAATTAAACTCAATAATTGGAGTTTTAATTTTTTAGAAAATAATTTCATTAAGTTTTTTTCTTGTTAGACTATATATAGTTGTTAAGGTTTAATCGAATTTACAAATTCAATTAAATTATCTATTTGTCTACCAATTACTGCTTTTGTTACACTAGAAACAATAGGCCTTTCAATTAGTTTTGGATGTTCTAATAATGCGTCAATAACCTCAGAGTCTGTTAGTGTTTTTCCTTTGTAATTTTCTTTCCAAATCGTTTCATTTTTCCTAACCAATTCTATTGGCTTTATATTTAATAATTGAATTAAACTCTTTAATTCTTTTAGGGATACAGGGGCTTTCAAATATTCTATAATATCTAAATCAATCCCTTTTGTGTTTAAATATTCAACAGCTTCCCTTGACTTTCTACATCTAGAATTATGGTATACTTTTAATTTCATATTTAATTATTTATATAGTTTTTTATTACTTCTTCTAACTGATCAGGGTTTTCAAAATGGATTGATTGAATACCAAGTTCACGGGCAGCTTCTATGTTTCTTAGATTATCATCTATAAAAAGAGATTCCTCTGCTTTTAAATTAAAACGACTTAAAATAAGCTGATAAATTTCAGGGAAAGGTTTTCTAGTTTTCTCTTGACCAGAAACAATAATTCCTTCAAACCACTGCAAAAATTCAAATTTTGCAATTGCTCTTGGAAAAGTTTCATGACTCCAATTCGTTAATGCAACAACCTTAATTGAAGGATTATCCGTTAGCTTTTTTAAAATATCTACTGTTCCTTGAATTTGGTCTCCAAGCATGTCGTCCCACCGTCCGTAAAACATCCTAATTTCTTCCTCAAATTCTGGGAATAAAACAATTCGCTCTTCTGTAGCTTTAGCCATTGGATATCCGGCATCTTGATTTTCATTCCAATCTTGTGTGCAAATTTCATCATAAAAATGATTCATGCGTTCTGTATCATTTTTAAAAACCTCCTTATAAACCTTGTCAGGATTCCAATCTATAAGAACACCCCCTAAATCAAAAATCACATTTTTTATATTCGGAATTATTTTCATAATAAATTCTTTAAGTTATTTTTCAGTTTCGTTTTGTCCCATCATCATTAAATAAGCCTTAAGAAATGGGTCAATTCCACCGTTAAGAACATCATCTACATTTCCGGTTTCATGCTGTGTTCTTACATCTTTAGCTAATTTATAAGGGTGTAAAACATAATTACGAATTTGAGATCCCCATTCGATCTTTTTCTTTGAAGCTTCAATTTCTTTTCTAGCAGAGAGTTTCTTTTGCAGCTCAATCTCATATAATTGAGATTTTAAGAGCTGCATTGCTTTAGTTTTATTGTCTAATTGAGATCGAGTTTCAGAATTTTCAATAACAATACCAGAGGGTTCATGTCTTAACCTCACTGCAGTTTCTACTTTATTTACATTCTGTCCTCCAGCTCCACTTGAACGCATTGTTTCCCAAGAAATATGAGCTGGATTTATGTTTATTTCAATAGATTCATCAACTAAAGGATAAACATATACAGAAGCAAAAGAGGTGTGTCTTTTGGCATTACTATCAAAAGGGGATATTCGAACTAAACGATGAACACCATTTTCGCCTTTAAGCCATCCAAATGAAAAACCTCCATCAATTTCAAGAGTAACGGTTTTAATTCCAGCAACATCTCCAGCTTGATGGTTTAATTCTTTAATTTTAAAATCTTGTTTTTCGGCCCACATCAGATACATGCGCATTAACATTTCTGCCCAATCACAACTTTCTGTTCCACCAGCACCCGCAGTAATTTGAATTACGGCACTTAAAGAATCCCCTTCATCGGAAAGCATGTTTCGAAATTCTACATCTTCAAGGTCATTAATTAGAGCATGATACACCTCCATTACCTCGTTTTCTGAAACATCACCTGTTTTAAAAAACTCTAGCAATACTTCTAAATCATCATATTGAGAAATTAACTTGTCATAATCCGAAACCCATTTTTTTAAAGTACGGAGTGTTTTCATATGAACTTCCGCTTGGGTTGGATTATTCCAAAAGTCAGGATCAAGAGTAACTTCCTCTTGATTACGTATTTCTATATGTTTTGCATCAACGTCAAAGATACCGTCTTAAACCACCTAGGCGTTCTAATAGAGTCTTTTGCTGATCTGTAGTTATCATATTTTATATTTTTTGTAAATGTATAATTAAACTACAATTTTCTCTTTTTTTGGCATTATTTTTTTAATTTAATACAAAACTTATTTAAATGAAATTGATGTATAAATTCGTACTTATTTTATTCTTAATTACTTCTGCGGCAACTAATGCTCAGCGATCAAAAAAACAAGAATTTAGTTCTAAAGATTCGAAGATAACTTCGTTAAATTCAAAGGCACATGAATTTTTAGGTTTTTTTGATTTTTATTACGAAGATCATACGGGTAAAGTTTTCTTAAAAGTTGCTAAAGACAGTCAAATAAACAAAGAGTTTCTTTATGTAAACAGTTTAAGTTCTGGAATAGGAAGTAATGATATCGGTCTAGATCGTGGTCAACTAGGTGACCAAAGGTTAGTATATTTCAGCAAAGCTGGTAATAAGCTCTTATTAATTCAACCCAATTTAGATTACAGAGCGAGTACAAAAAATTATTTAGAGAAGCAATCTGTAAAAGAGGCTTTTGCTGAATCTGTTTTATTTGGATTTCCAATCATAGAAACTACAGATTCTGACTATTTAATTGAACTAACGCCTTTTTTAATGCAAGACGCACACGGTGTTACCCAGCGCCTTAAACAAACTAATCAAGGGAACTATAAATTGGACAAATCACGCTCAGCGGTTTCTTTAGATCGAACTAAAGCATTTCCTAAAAACATTGAATTTGATATCCTTTTAACTTTTGGGGGTCAAGCTTCCGGTCGTTGGATTCGTTCTGTTACTCCAACCTCAAATAGTGTAAGTGTAAAACAGCATCATTCTTTTATAGAGCTTCCAGAAACTCCACTAACGCCTCGTAAATTTGATCCTAGAAGTGGAGCTATTCCGTTTTCTTATTATGATTATTCTACACCAATAGAAACTTCAACCCGTCAAGTTTTTGTTACCCGTCATCGACTTGAAAAAGTTAATCCAAATGCAGAACAGAGCAAGGCTAAAGAACCTATAATATATTATTTAGATAATGGTACACCCGAGCCAGTTCGCTCTGCTTTATTGGAAGGAGGTATCTGGTGGAATCATGCTTTTGAAGCAACGGGTTATATAGATGCTTTTCAAATTAAAATGCTTCCGAACGATGCAGATCCATTAGATATTCGATATAATGTAATTCAATGGGTTCATCGATCCACAAGAGGTTGGAGCTATGGGGCAAGTGTAAAAGATCCAAGATCAGGTGAAATTCTTAAAGGTCACGTAAGTCTTGGGAGTCTCAGGATTAGGCAAGATTTTATGATTGCTCAAGGACTAACAAAAGATCCATATGCTGATGGTAGTACTGATGAGTCGAAGATGTCTGCAATGGCTATTGCTCGAATTCGTCAACTTTCTGCGCATGAAATCGGTCATACACTTGGTTTTGCTCATAACTTTGCAGCAAGTACAAAAGGAAGGGCTTCTGTAATGGATTATCCACATCCAACACTTGAAATTAGGGATGGAGCAATTTCATTAGAAAATGCATATGCTGAAGGAATCGGAGTTTGGGATGAGACTTCTGTACAATATTCCTACAGTGATTTTCCGGAAGGAACTGACGAAACAAAAGCACTTAATACTATTTTAGAGCAAAGTATAAAACAAGGGAGTCGATTTATATCGGACCAAGATGCACGTCCAGTTGGAAGTGCACACCCCTATGCGCATCTTTGGGATAATGATTCAAGTGCAATAGCAGAATATAAACACCTCTTAAAAGTTCGTTCTCTTGCATTAAATAATTTTTCAGAAAATCAACTAAGAGTTGGAGAGCCTTATTCTTTATTAAACGATCGACTTGTTCCTATATATTTTTTACATCGATACCAAGTTGAAGCAATCGTTAAATTAATAGGAGGTGTCGATTATTCTTATGGAGTTAAAGGACCCATTCCTTTTAAGATATCAACTGTATCAAAAGATACTCAACAACAAGCATTATCAGCAATGATTAAATCATTGTCTCCCGAAACTCTCGCAATTCCTAAAAAACTAATTAAACAATTACCTCCAGCTGCCTATGGTTTTTCTCCTTCAAGAGAAAGTTTTAGATCACAAACAGGTAGGGTCTTTGATGTTTTAGGGGCACCAGCTTCACTGAGTAAAGTAATCATTCAAATGATTTTGAATCCCCAGAGAGTTTCTAGACTAGTTCAGCAAAAGGCATTGGACTTCAATCAATTATCTTTTAAAGATGTTGCAACGCAATTGAAAGATGAAATTTTTAATAATAAATACAAGGATACTTATCACCAAGCAATTCAACAAAGTCTAAAGGAAAATTATCTGAATGCATTATTTGATTTACATGCAAACACAAATACTTCAGCTACTGTTAAAGTAACAAGCTTCAACTTAATTAAAGAAATGGAAGTCAGTTTAAAAAAATCAAAAGATGATAATTCCTATTACATCAATAAAATCAAACGTTTTTTAGAAAATCGAGACTCCTATGAAGTTCAGCAAACACCTGTACTTCCTGATGGTTCTCCAATTGGCACAGAAATTTTTTGTTCTCAGCCAATTTTATAACATTAACATCATTTATAAATATTTAAAAAAATTGTGGAAGTAAATTTAATTAGTGATACGGTTACCGTTCCTTCTGAGGGTATGTTAGATACTATGCTCAAAGCTAAAGTTGGAGATGATGTGTTTAAAGAAGATCCTTCTGTTAATGCATTAGAAGAAAAAGTAGCCCAGTTATTTGGTAAAGAAGCTGCTTTATTTTTTCCTTCCGGAACAATGGCTAATCAAACCGCAATAAAAATTCATACCAATCCAGGAGAACAATTAATATGCGATCATTATGCTCATGTGTATAATTATGAAGGAGGGGGAGTTAGTTTTAACAGTGGAGTTTCTTGTGCTTTAGTGGAAGGAGACCGAGGTCGAATTTCAGCTAGTCAAGTAGCTTCTAAAATCAATCCTCCAGATTTTTATCATTCCCCTTTAACAACTTTAGTTTGTCTTGAAAACACTACAAATAAAGGCGGTGGAGCCTTTTATGACATAAAAGAGATAGGAGAAATTAGAACCGTATGTAATGAACATAAACTTGCACTTCATTTGGATGGGGCTCGAATATGGAATGCACTTATAGCCTCTAAACAAGACCCTAAAGATTACGGGCATTTATTTGATACATTATCGGTATGTTTTAGCAAGGGATTGGGTGCTCCTGTTGGCTCGGCATTGATAGGAAGTAAAAAAGATATAAATTCGGCACTTAGAGTACGTAAAGTTTTAGGTGGTGGAATGCGACAAGCAGGTTTTTTAGCAGAAGCAGCGATTTATGCAATTGATAATCAATGGAATTCATTAGAAGAAGATCATCGAAAAGCAAAAGAGTTAAAAGCAATTTTAGAAGCCTCATACTTTATTGAAAAGGTAGAACCTGTAGATACTAACATTGTAATTTTTAATCTTCAGAAATCAATAAATATTAATGAATTCTATAACAAATTAAATGATTTCAATATTCGATATATATCTATGGGTCAAGGAAAACTTAGAATGGTAACCCATAGAGACTATACTCAACTACAACATGAATATGTTTTAGAAACCTTAAACAAAATAAACTTAGAACGTAAACTTTAAATTAAAAATAACATCCAAAACGCTCCTAATTTTAATTTTTGGTGTTATTTTAGTTCAATATCAAAAACGAATCAGAATTCAATCCCTATGAACGATCTTTACCCTCCTACGGTTGAAAAAAAAGAACATCAACATAATAAACATAATGACATACGGATTGATGAATATTTTTGGTTAAATCAGAGAGATAATCCAGAAGTTATTGATTATTTAGAACGAGAAAATGACTATTATTCAAAGTCTACTGCTCATACCAAGGTTTTTCAAAATAGTCTTTTTGATGAAATGAAATCTAGAATAAAGGAAGATGACAGCTCTGCACCTTATTTCTACAATGGCTATTGGTACATTAGTCGTTATGAAATTGGAAAAGAATATCCAATATACACTAGAAAAAAAGAAAATTTAGAAGCAAATGAAGAAATTCTTTTTGATTGTAATGAAATGGCAAAAGGACACGATTATTTCCGATTAGTGGGAATAAGTATAAGTCCCGATAACAATAAAGCAGCTTTTTCCATCGATACAGTTTCAAGAAGATTATACACTATGAAGGTTAAAGATTTATTAACAGGTGAATTTTTATCAACTTCTATTGAAAATACTACGGGCGGAAGTGTTTGGGCAAAGGATAATGAAACTTTGTTTTACACCCAAAAAAACACACAAACCCTTAGGTCAGAAGCTATATATAAGCATGATATTAATTCAGGATCTGATATTAGAACCCTAGTTTATGAAGAAAAAGATGATACTTTTAGTGTTTATGTAATGGATTCTAAATCCGAGGAATATATTTTTATTTCTTCTTATAGTACATTGACTACTGAATTTCAATACATAAAGTCAGATGAGCCATCCAGTAATTTTAAGTATATACATAAACGAGAAAGGGGGTTAGAGTATAGTATTTCTCATTACAATGATTTTTTCTATGTTTTTACAAATGCTGATGATGCTTATAACTATAAAGTAATGAAAACTCCGGTAAATAAAACGGATCGTTCCAACTGGAAAGATTTTATTCCACACAGATCATCGGTTTTGTTGGAAGACCTTGAGATTTTTAATGAATATATGGTTCTAACAGAAAGAGAAAATGGACTTTCTAGAATTAGAATTCAATCTTGGGATGGAACAAAAGATTTTTATTTACCTGTAGATGGAGAAACCTATACCTTGTACACCTCAACTAATGTAGACTTTAATACAACAAAACTCAGATATGTATTCAATTCTCTAACAAATCCATCTTCTGTATTAGAATATGATATGGAAACAGGAGAAAAGTTTATTCTTAAAGAGCAAGAGGTATTGGGTGACTTTAATAAAGAAAATTATGTTTCAAAGCGACTTTGGGCTACTGCAGACGATGGTGTTAAAGTACCAATTTCTATTGTGTATCATAAGAAAACTAACTTAAGACCAAGCACTCCAATTCTTCAATATGCATATGGTTCTTATGGTTCTACTATAGATCCAAATTTCTCAACTACAAGGTTGAGTTTATTAGACCGTGGTTTTGTATATGCAATTGCTCATGTTCGAGGGGGAGAATATATGGGAAGAAATTGGTATGAAGACGGGAAGTTATTTAAAAAGAAAAATACTTTTTCAGATTTTATAAGCTGTTCTAAGTTTTTAATAAAGGAAGGATATACTGCTCCAGATCACCTATATGCGTATGGCGGTTCAGCAGGGGGTTTGTTGATGGGAGTAATTGTTAATGATGCCCCTGAACTTTTCAATGGGGTTATTAGTGCAGTCCCGTTCGTAGATGTGGTGACAACCATGTTAGATGAAACGATTCCATTAACCACATCGGAGTATGACGAATGGGGGAACCCAAACGATAAAGAATACTATGATTATATAAAATCATATTCTCCTTATGACAATGTTGTAGCACAAGATTATCCAAATATACTTGTAACCACAGGATTACATGACTCTCAAGTTCAATATTGGGAGCCTGCTAAATGGGTAGCAAGGTTAAGAGATTTAAAGACAAATAAAAAACAATTATATTTAGATACAAATATGCAAGCTGGTCATGGTGGAGCATCAGGAAGATTTGATGCGCTCCATGAAACCGCAAAGAAATATGCTTTTATACTTGATTTAGAGAGCCAAATTTGATTATTTCTAATTCAAAAATCTATGAAAAATAAATTTAAATATTCAGATAATATCCTCAGTCTAATAGGAAACACCCCACTTATTAAGCTAGGTAAAGTAGCAAAAGTCCTATCTGGATCCTATTATGCAAAATGGGAAGGTTCAAACCCAGGACATTCCAATAAGGATCGAATTGCATTATTTATAATTGAAGAAGCTGAAAAAAAAGGATTGATCAATAAAGACAGTGTTATTATTGAAACAACCTCTGGTAATACAGGTTTTAGCCTCGCAATGGTTTCTTTGATAAAAGGATATAAATGTATTTTGGCTGTGAGCTCAAAATCATCGCAGGATAAGATTAATATGTTACGGGCTATGGGAGCAAAGGTTTATGTTTGTCCGGCAAATGTTAAAGCAGATGATTCTCGTTCTTACTACGAAGTTGCAAAACGTTTACAGAAAGAAACTGCAAATTCAATTTATATAAACCAATATTTCAATGAATTAAATGCACTTGCTCATTATAAAACTACTGGGCCAGAAATATGGAATCAAACCAATGGTCAAATTACCCATTTAGTTGCTTGCAGCGGAACAGGGGGAACTATTTCAGGTAGTGGGAAGTTTTTAAAGGAACAAAATCCGGATATACAGGTTATTGCAGTCGATGCTTACGGTTCAGTATTAAAAAAGTATCACGAGACTCAAGAATTAGATCTAGATGAGATTTATCCATACAGAATTGAAGGTATTGGCAAGAATATGATTCCAAGTTCAACTAACTTTGAAATAATTGATTTATTTGAAAAAGTAACTGATGAGGCTAGTGCTCATTCAGCCAGAGAAATTTCGCTAACCGAAGGTATGTTTGTAGGCTACACCTGCGGAGCCGTTTTTCAAGCTATAAAACAACTTCATGAAAATAATATTTTTGACGAAAAGAGTAATGTAGTTGCAATTTTTCCAGATCATGGCTCTCGATATATGAGCAAAATTTATTCTGATCAGTGGATGAATGAACAAGGTTTTTTTGATAATGATCACATAAAAAACCCAAAAAAGATTGAATACATAAAATAACAACATTTACATTTTATAATATGATAAACGATTTATTTGATAGAATTACCGCCAATAAAGGACCTCTAGGGAAATGGGCTTCTGTTGCTGAAGGTTATTTTGTTTTTCCAAAACTAGAAGGACCTATTTCAAATAGAATGAAATTCAAAGAAAAAGAGGTCATAACCTGGAGTGTGAATGATTATTTAGGACTCGCAAACCATCCTGAAGTACGCAAAGTTGATGCAGAAGCTGCTACTGAATACGGTTCTGCTTATCCTATGGGAGCTAGAATGATGTCTGGTCATACAGATCTACACGAACAATTAGAAAAAGAATTAGCAGATTTTGTGAATAAAGAAGCTGCCTATGTTTTAAACTTTGGTTATCAAGGGATTTTATCTACAATTGATACATTAGTTTCTAAAAATGACGTGATCGTATATGATGTAGATGCTCATGCTTGTATTATAGATGGTGTTCGTCTACATCCTGGGAAAAGATTTACTTTTAAGCATAATGATATTGAAAGTTTAGAAGTAAACCTAGAACGAGCTACGAAAATAGCTGAAAAAACTGGAGGAGGAATTCTAGTGATTTCAGAAGGTGTTTTTGGGATGCGTGGTGAACAAGGTCGTTTAAAAGAAATAGTAGCTTTAAAATCAAAATATAGTTTTCGCTTTTTAGTAGACGATGCTCATGGTTTCGGTACCTTAGGGAAAACTGGAGCTGGAGCTGGAGAAGAGCAGGGAGTTCAAGATGAAATAGATGTTTATTTTGCAACATTTGCAAAGTCAATGGCTTCTACAGGTGCTTTTATTGCCGCCGATAAAGAGATCATTGACTTTATGAAGTATAATATGCGTTCTCAAATGTTTGCAAAATCATTACAATCAGTTCTCGTCTTTGGAGCATTAAAACGTTTAGAAATGCTTCGTAATATGCCTGAGTTAAAAGATAAACTTTGGGAAAATGTGAACGCACTTCAATCCGGATTAAAAACTCGAGGTTTTGATATTGGATCTACACAAAGTTGTGTTACTCCCGTTTATTTAAAGGGTAGCATTCCAGAGGCTATGGTTTTGGTAAAAGACCTCAGAGAAAATCATAATGTATTTTGCTCTATTGTAGTTTATCCGGTGATACCCAAAGGAATTATACTCCTTAGGCTTATCCCTACCACTTCACATACGCTTGAGGATGTTTCACTTACCTTAGACGCTTTCGACGCTATAAGAGAGCGTTTAGATGGTGGAATATATAAACGCATGTCAGCAGGAATTAAAGCTTCTTAAATATTTTAATTGTATAAAATAACAAAAGCCGTTTAAATTTACTTAAACGGCTTTTGTTATTAGTTGATTTAACACTTAATCGTTAAGCATTACTGGCATAACAAGCATTGTAACCTGTTCGCCTTCCTCTGTTCCGTCTATTGGTGTTATTATTCCAGCTCTATTGGGTAAAGACATTGCTAAAGAAATTTCGTCAACTGAAAGGTTGTTTAGCATTTCAATGATGAATCTAGAATTAAACCCAATTTGTAAATCATCTCCTTGATATTGACAGTTTAAACGTTCTTCAGCTTTATTACTGAAATCGAAATCTTCTGCTGAAATATTTAGTTCAGCTCCTGCAATTTTTAATCTAATTTGATGTGTTGTTTTATTCGAGAAGATACTAACACGTCGGAGTGAGTTTAAGAATGGCTCTCGTGAGACAGTCATTACATTTGGGTTTTCCTTAGGGATTACAGCTTCGTAGTTAGGGTATTTACCTTCAATTAAACGGCAACTTAATGTAGTGTTTCCAAAAGTGAATTGTGCATTTGTGTCGTTGTATTCAATAGTGATATCCTCCTCACTTCCTAATAAAATTCCTTTTAAGATTTGAAGTGCCTTTTTTGGCATAATAAATTCAGCTGTACTATCTGCTTTGAGGTCAGTACGTGAATATTTCACGAGTTTGTGTGCGTCCGTGGCAACAAATGTTAAGGATTCAGTTGAAAATTGAAAAAAGACACCACTCATTACAGGCCTGAGATCATCATTTCCTGAAGCAAATAAAGTTGCATTGATAGCTGTAGCAAGAATGTCAGCCATGAGAACTGTTTTGCTAGGATCTTTGATGTGAATCGCTTTTGGAAATTCATCACCCGATACATAGGCAAGAGCATATTTTCCGTTATTTGCATTTATCTCCACCGTATTATTTTCTAGAACCACAAAAGTTAAGGGTTGTTCAGGAAAGGTTTTAAGCGTATCTAAAAGTAGACGCGCAGGAAGAGCTATTGTTCCACTTGAATCTGACTCTACAGAAATGCTAGAAGACATACTAGTCTCTAAATCAGAAGCTGTGAGAGTTAAACGATCAGTTTGTAACTCAAATAAAAAATTATCTAGTATTGGTAATGTATTTGAGCTATTTATAACTCCACCAAGAATTTGTAGTTGTTTAAGCAGTTGATTACTTGATACAATGAATTTCATATTTTGGGTAGGTTTTATTCAAAGATATTTTAAATGATTTTAAAATGGAAAGAAACTTATTAACACTTATTGACGATAACTTTTTAAACGATATCTATTGAAAATAAAGCTGATTATCAAGAGTATGAAAAGAGGAGCTAAGAGACAAAAATAACGCAAATATTGAACCTTTCCTTGTTCGATTTCGGAATTAATCATTGCTATTTTGACTTCTTTAGTTCTTAAATCTAAAAATTTATTTTCACCAATTAGATAGTGTACCGTATTCTTGAAAAATTGTTTGTTACTGTAAAAATTATTGGTCCATTTATCATAGCCTAATTCTAGTGGTTGACCTTTGTCAATTTGATTTTCAATAAGATTTCCATCAGCAAAAATCGCCATTCTTGCAGGTTTATTTTCCTTCACATCTACTTTAAATGGTTTTATTCTATTTGTGTACAACGAGCTAAAACTACCTTCTAGTAATAAGCCCAGTGTTTGACTAGTATCGTTAAAAGCAGCTGGTTTTATTGGTTGGGTGGCTTCAGAAATAGATATAATTGAGGGAATTCTTTCGATTTTACTTAAGGGGGAAGATTTTATTAGTTCAGTAGTTTTCAAGTCTGTTATTAATACATCAATAGGACTTCCGAATCTGAAAAAAACAGAACCAACTGCAGAGCCAATTGGATGAGCTTGATTTGGTTTTGAAAGCGGATGATAGGTCCAAGGATATGGGTTGTACTGAGAATTGTTTTGATTTCCGTGAGCAAGTACAATTGGAGCACTATAAAGGTCTTTTACTAATTCTTTGCGAAGTCTAAATCCGAATTTAAAAAACAATTCATCTAGGTCTAATTCGTTCCCATAACTAACTGTTTTTCCAGCTATTGAAAACAAACTATCCTTATCAATACGAACAGGGTCTATTAAGTACAAGCTATTTCCTCCTTGCTGAGTGTATTGATCTAATATAAATTTCTCTGTATTTGAAAAACGTTCTTTTGGGTTAGAAACTAAAAATAAGTCAAAACGATTTAGGTTTTCAAGTGTTTTTGATGGATTTTTAGGGAATGCTTTTAAGTCAAATGCGGCTAGATTATAATAGGGAAGAAGGTCTTGAAGAAAATTTGTAATTAAGATATCTTCAGAAGTATTATGTGAGCTTAAAACCGCTATCTTCTTTTTCTTTTTCAATAAAATTTTAAAGATCCCATCTACAACTGCATATTCTAATTGTTGAATTGACTGAAGAATTCTTTGTTTTTGTATGTCTCCTAAATTTTTTTGAAGCAAAGGAACTCGAACAGATTTTCCTTCATAACTAATCATCATCCAAGGAAATACATAGGATTGCTCTACAGCTTGGTTTTCACGCTGAACAACTAATTCAGGGTCTAATCCATAACCACTCATTTCTTCAAATAATTGATCTGTATTTTCTGAACCTTCAAAGGGATCAATAAATTCAAAATATAACCGATCGTTTACAGACTCAAGACTTTGAAGTAGAACTTCAGTCTCAGTTCTCAAACGTTTATAATTTTTGGGTAATTTCCCGCTTAAAAACACATCAATTCGAAGAGGCTGTTCAACTGATTTTATAAAATCTTTTGTAGATTCTGACAAAGAATATCGTTGATCTGCAGTAAGGTCGACACGGAAAGAGTAGGATGAAGCAATTAATTGAATAACTAAAATAGCAATACAAACGATTAATATTCTTAAAGAAATATTGTTTTTCATTATTGCTTTATTTTTTTTAGTTGATTAACTGCAATGAATAAGAATAAGAAAATCTGACCCGCGAAATAAATTAAATCTTTGGAGTCAATAATACCCTTACTCATTTGATTGTAATGAGAACGAATACCAATAGCATCAGTAAATAAATACAAAGAATTATTAGTGAAATAAAGTGCAATTTCACTCCATCCATAGTAATGAAAAAAGGAAATTAAAACAGCAATAAGAAAGGATAGTACTTGATTTTTAAAAAAACAAGAACTAACTATAGTAATTGAAATGAATACTGATATTAAGGTAATTAACCCAATAAAGGATCCCCAAAATGCTCCCCAATCAAAAACATTCGTTTCAAGTTTTAAATCTAAAATAGCGTATAAGTAAATAAAAGAGCTTAATAAGCTGGAGCAAACTAATGACAATATTCCGATAAACTTACCCAAAATTAATTCCCATAATGAAATTGGTTTTGAAAATAGTAATGAAATTGTTCCAGATTTAATTTCCTCAGAAAATGATTTCATTCCAATTGCGGGAATAAGAAATAAAAAGAGCCAAGGCATTAACTCAAAGTATAAATTTAAATCTGCAAAACCAGAATCTATAATATTAAATCCATTATCAAAAATCCAAAGTAATAAACCGTTTACAATAAAAAATACACCTAAAATAATGTAACCCAGTGGTGTTGTAAAAAACGATAATAATTCTCTTTTAACTAATGCCCACATATTAATAGAATTTAATAGTTATGGTATCTCTGAATTCTAAGCCAAATAAACTATTTGCACTTCCAATAGTATGAGGATTACTTTTGTAGATTGAAAGTTCTAAGTGTCCTGCCGCATTAAAAAGTGCAATTTTTTTTCCGTCCTCATCTCTATTTTCTTTTGGTATCTTAAAGTTAATTGCTTCTGTGTAGGAATTATAAATTACATCAAATTTTTCATGCCTTGCAGAAATAACAAAAGATCTCCCTTTTTGATATTCTTTAAAAATATTTTTAGTAATATTAGTTATAACATTTCCAAAATTGTCAATATATATAACACTTCCAAGGATTTGATTTTCAGCTGAGTTAATAACAGGTCTAACATCTGTTACTTCTTTTATTGAATTTATGGGTTTACCAATAACTGCTAAATTTCCTTTTCTAGAAATATGTCCTGCAACTTTAATAAATACATCTAGGACTGGAAAAGATGAAGTGATGTTATTATGGATATTGATCTCTACAATTTGATCCGGTATTCGATCTTCTTTAATCAAAGAAAGAACTCCATTGTTAGCTCCAATAAAGTAATGACCATCTAAAAGCATTACAATATGTGAGTTCTCAGGAGAAAATTCAGAGTCTACACCAATAATATGTATACTACCTTTAGGGAAAGCTTTGCAGGCATTTTTAAGAATATATGCAGCTTCGGTATGGTTAAAAGGACTTACTTGATGGGTAATGTCTATTATATTAACATCTGCTATTTCTACATATAATTCAGCTTTAATTGCGGCTACAAAGTAATCCTTTAGTCCAAAATCGGTAGTCAGGCTTACTATTGACATAAAGAAGTTATATATTTTAAAAGTTATTTAAACTAAATCTGTAATTTTGAATTACAAATTTACAAATCCTAATTATAATATAACCTTAAAACTTCTGTGCTTTTGAATGAGATAGAAATTCAGTTACAAGATGTAAATCCAAGAGAGTTTTTTGGTGATCAAAATTCTAATGTAGAACTTTTACGATCGTATTTTCCAAAACTCAAAATTGTCGCTAGGGGGAGCAAACTAAAAGCTTTTGGAGAAGAAGCTGTTTTAGATGAATTTGAAATGCGAATAGACTTATTGCTTAGTCATTTTAAAAAGTACAACAAATTAGACCAAGCCACTCTAGAAAATATATTAACTGCAGATCCGTCTAAAGGAATTGAAACCATCGACGATAAAGATTCATTCATTGTACATGGAGTTGGTGGAAAAACAATAAAAGCTAAGACCATAAACCAACAGCGTTTGGTTCAATTGAGTAAAAAAAATGATATGCTTTTTGCAGTTGGTCCAGCCGGAACAGGTAAAACATATACCTCTGTTGCTTTAGCTGTTAAAGCCCTTAAAGAAAAGCAAGTTAAACGTATCATTCTAACTCGTCCAGCAGTCGAGGCCGGAGAAAATTTAGGTTTTTTACCCGGCGACATGAAAGAAAAACTAGACCCGTATATGCAGCCTCTTTACGATGCATTGAGAGATATGATTCCCGCCGAACGTTTGAGTTCTTATATTGAAAAAGGAACCATACAGATTGCTCCCCTTGCTTTTATGCGAGGTAGAACTCTTGACCATGCTTTCGTAATTTTAGATGAAGCTCAGAACACTACTCATGCTCAAATGAAAATGTTTTTAACGCGAATGGGTACTCATGCAAAATTTATCATTACTGGTGACCCTGGGCAAATTGATCTTCCTAGAAGAATAATTTCTGGTTTAAAAGAAGCCTTACTTGTATTAAAAGAAACAGAAGGTATTGGAATGATTTATTTAGATGATAAAGACGTTATACGTCACAAATTAGTTAGAAAAGTAATAGAAGCTTATAAAAATATAGAGCATACAAATTAATACGTAAAAATGAATACACTTTTAGCATCCTCTTTTTCACTTCCTGGTCAACAATCAAAATACATTGGTAAAGTTCGAGAAGTAATTAGTCTTGATAACGATTTGTTGGTTATGATTGCAACAGATAAACTATCAGCATTTGATGTCGTAATGCCCAAAGGAATACCCTACAAAGGACAAATATTAAATCAGATTGCTACCCACATGATGGATGCAACCAAAGATATTGTTCCAAATTGGTTAGAAGCTACGCCAGACCCTTCAGTTGCTATAGGGAAAAAATGCGATCCTTTCAAAGTTGAAATGGTAATACGAGGTTATCTTTCTGGACATGCTGCTCGAGAGTATAAATTAGGAAAACGTTTGATCTGTGGGGTATCTATGCCCGACGGAATGAAAGAAAATGATCTTTTTCCTGAATCGATCATAACTCCAGCAACCAAAGCAGAAGAGGGGCATGATGAAGATATTTCACGAGAAGAGATAATTAAACAAGGAATAGTTTCTGAAGCGGACTATATGGTTTTAGAAGAATACACAAAAGCTTTGTTTGAACGTGGAACTAAACTTGCTGCTGACAAAGGATTAATTTTAGTAGACACTAAATATGAATTCGGAAAAACTTCTGAGGGCACAATTGTTTTGATTGATGAAATCCATACACCCGATTCCTCTCGATATTTTTATCAAGAGGGTTATGAAGAACGACAAGCAAAAGGAGAAAATCAAAAACAACTTTCTAAAGAATTTGTTCGTCAATGGCTTATTACTAATGGATTTCAAGGGCTTGATGGTCAGCAGATTCCTGAAATGAGTGATGAATATATCAAAGAAGTTTCTGATCGTTACATTGAATTATACGAGCATATAACAGGAAAAGAATTTATAAAAGCAGATGTTTCCACGATCGAGGATAGAATTGAAACCAATATTTTAACCTATTTAGAGAACAGGTAAAGAACACTTTTTAAATCTTTTTTTGTTTAAACTCATTATTGCACAACTACTTAATAGTTTTTAACGTTTTTTGTTAATTTTTTTAATGCGCAATATTCTAACTTTTTGTTTGGAACTATTATATTAGCAAATATCTCTTATGGCAGAAAACGTACAATATACCGAAGATAACATACGATCACTCGACTGGAAGGAACACATCCGAATCCGTCCTGGTATGTATATTGGAAAGTTAGGAGATGGTTCTTCGCCAGATGATGGTATCTACATCCTTCTTAAAGAAGTTCTTGATAATAGTATCGATGAATTTGTAATGGGTGCTGGAAAGACCATTGAGATTGTTATAAAAGAACAAGAAGTTAGTGTTAGAGACTACGGTCGAGGAATTCCTTTAGGAAAAGTTGTCGATGTAGTTTCTAAAATGAATACTGGAGGGAAGTACGACTCCCGTGCTTTTAAAAAATCAGTTGGACTTAATGGAGTTGGTACTAAAGCAGTTAATGCGCTTTCCTCTTCTTTTAGAGTAGAATCAAATCGAGATAATCAAACTAAATCTGCTACGTTTGAAGCAGGGAATCTAATCGAAGAGACTACTCCAATCGAAAGTTCTAAACGTAAAGGAACCAAAGTCTCCTTTACGCCAGACAATTCCATATTTAAGAATTTCCGTTACCGCACTGAATACATTGTAAAAATGATTAAGAATTATGTATATCTTAATCCAGGTTTAACAATAGATTTTAATGGAGAAAAATATTACTCTGAAAATGGTCTCAAAGATTTACTAGAAGACCTTGTTAATGAAACTGATTTACTTTATCCGATCATTCATCTTAGAGGAAACGATATTGAAGTCGCTTTAACACACAGTAGAACCCAATATAGCGAAGAATATCACTCTTTTGTAAACGGTCAAAACACAACACAAGGTGGAACCCATTTAGCTGCTTTTAGAGAAGGTTTAGTTAAGACTATTCGTGAATTTTTTGGTAAGAATTATGATGCCTCTGATATAAGAAAATCCGTTATAGCCGCTGTTAGTATTAAGGTTATGGAACCTGTTTTTGAATCTCAAACTAAAACAAAACTGGGCTCTACCGAAATGGGGGAGAAGATGCCTACGGTTCGATCTTATATTAATGATTTTTTAGGAACTCAATTAGATAATTACCTTCATAAAAACCCAGAAACTGCAGAGAAAATTCAGCGGAAAATTATGCAAGCTGAAAAGGAACGCAAGGAACTTTCTGGGATTCGAAAACTTGCCCGTGATCGTGCTAAGAAAGCTAGTCTACATAACAAAAAATTACGCGATTGTCGTGTTCATTTAGGTGATCTTAAGAAAGACAGACGTTTAGATTCAACAATTTTTATAACCGAGGGAGACTCTGCCAGTGGTTCCATTACAAAGTCACGAGATGTAAACACGCAAGCTGTTTTTAGTCTTCGAGGAAAACCATTGAATACCTATGGTATGACGAAGAAAATCGTTTATGAAAATGAAGAATTTAACTTATTACAAGCCGCACTGAATATCGAAGATAGCTTAGCTGATTTAAGATACAACAATATTGTAATTGCAACAGATGCAGACGTTGATGGTATGCATATTCGTCTTCTTTTAATCACGTTTTTTTTACAGTTTTTCCCGGAGCTTATAAAAGAAGGTCATTTATACATTTTACAAACACCATTATATCGAGTTCGTGATAAGAAGCAAACTTTTTATTGTTACTCGGAAGAAGAACGCATCAATGCAATTTCAGCTTTAAAGGGAAAAGAAGAAATAACTCGATTTAAAGGTTTAGGAGAGATTTCTCCTGACGAATTCAAACATTTTATAGGAGAAGACATACGTTTAGATCCAATTATGTTAGATAAATCAACTACAATAGAAGAATTACTGCAATTCTATATGGGTAAAAACACCCAAGACCGTCAAGAATTTATTATTAATAATCTAAAAGTAGAGTTAGATTTAGCAGAACCGGCAAACTAGCTATGGAAGAAAAATATTTCTACGAAGAAAACACAGGTGCAGCAACTTCAGATACTTTAATTAAAGTAACGGGTATGTACAAGGATTGGTTCCTTGATTATGCATCTTATGTTATTCTAGAGCGAGCTGTTCCTGCCATATCAGATGGATTAAAGCCTGTTCAGCGACGTATTCTTCATTCTATGAAAGATTTAGATGATGGTCGATATAACAAGGTAGCTAATATCGTAGGACATACAATGCAGTATCATCCCCATGGAGATGCAAGTATTGCTGATGCTATGGTGCAAATTGGTCAAAAAGATCTAATGATTGATATGCAAGGAAACTGGGGGAATATCCTTACTGGAGACCGAGCTGCAGCATCCCGTTATATTGAAGCTAGACTCTCTAAATTTGCATTAGATGTTGTTTTCAGTCCTAAGGTAACTAACTGGCAACTTTCTTACGATGGTCGAAAGAAAGAACCCGTAAACTTACCTGTTAAATTTCCACTTCTTTTAGCTCAAGGTGCAGAGGGTATTGCTGTAGGTTTATCTACAAAGATTTTACCCCATAACTTTAATGAATTAATTCAAGCAAGCATTGCATATTTAAAGGGAAATAAATTCACCTTATTACCTGATTTTCAAACCGGCGGAATAATCGATGTACAGAATTATAACGATGGAATGCGAGGAGGTAAAGTTCGTGTTCGTGCCAAAATTAGTGCACAAGACAAAAGCACACTTGTAATTACAGAAATTCCGTTTAGCACGACCACTTCTTCTTTGATAGAATCAATTCTTAAAGCAAATGAGAAAGGTAAAATTAGAATAAAAAAAATTGAAGATAATACAGCAGCTAATGTTGAAATTTTAATCCATTTACCAGCTGGAATATCTCCAGATAAAACAATTGATGCACTATATGCATTTACTGCTTGCGAAACCTCAATCTCTCCTTTAGGGTGTGTAATTGTTGATCATAAACCACATTTTATTGGAGTTTCTGATATGCTTCGTATATCGACTGATTCTACTGTTCATACACTCAAAAAAGAACTTGAAGTTAAGTTGAATGAGCTTGAAAATCAATGGCATTTTGCATCTCTTGAACGTATTTTTATTGAAAATAAAGTTTATAGATTAATCGAAGATCAAGAAACTTGGGAAGGTGTCTTAACTGCTATAGATGAAGGTTTAAAACCATTTGTTAAAGTATTAAAGCGTCCTGTTGTAGAGGATGATTTAGTACGTTTAACCGAAATTAAAATTAAGAGAATTTCTAAATTTGATATAGATAAAGCACAACAAAGAATAGATGCTTTAGAAGGTGAAATTAAAGAAGTTAGAAACAATCTCGATAATTTAATTGAGTATGCGATTGACTATTTTACTCATCTAAAAAAGGAATATGGCAAAGATAAAGATCGTTTGTCTGAAATAAGAGTTTTTGATGATGTTGATGCTACAAAAGTGGTTGTAAGAAATTTAAAACTTTATGTCAATAAAGAAGAAGGGTTTATTGGAACTTCGCTCAAGAAAAATGAATATGTATGTGATTGTGCCGATATAGACGACATCATTGTATTTACTAAGAGTGGAATTATGCAGGTAGTAAAGGTAGATAGTAAAGTCTTTATTGAAAAAGATATTATCTATGCAGCTGTATTTAAGAAAAAAGATCAAAGAACAATTTACAACCTAGTTTATAAAGACGGTAAAGACGGTAAAGGCGGTACTTCCTATATAAAACGTTTTGCAGTTACAGGGGTTACTCGTGACAAGCCATATAATTTAACACAGGGTAAACTTGGATCAGAAATTTTATATTTTTCTGCAAATCCTAATGGAGAAGCTGAAACCATCACTGTTTTATTAAGGAATACAGGTACAGTTAAAAAGTTAAAATGGGAATTAGATTTTGCTGATCTTCAGATCAAAGGGAGAGGAGTTAAAGGGAACATAGTTTCCAAATACAATGTCCTTAGAGTTGAGCTCAAAGAAAAAGGAGTTTCTACACTTAAACCAAGAAAGATTTGGTTTGATCCAACGGTACAAAAGCTGAATGTTGATGAGCGAGGGAATTTATTAGGCGCTTTTAGAGGAGATGATAAACTTTTACTAGTAGATGAGAAAGGTGTAGCAAAGACAGTAGTCCCCGACTTAAGCTTACATTTTGATATAATTCCTTTGATAATGGAACGTTGGGTTCAAGAGAGACCGATTACCGCTGTTTATTTTGACTCTGAAAAAGATCGATACTTCATCAAGCGGTTTTTAATAGAAAACAAAAATAAAGAAGATAATTTCATTGGAGATAATTCAAAGCTGATTTTTGTTTCTTCTGAGTGGAGACCTGTGATTGAATTGGTATTTGTTAAACCAAGAGGTGGAGATCCGCTTCCAAATAAGTCTATTAATGTTGAAGACTTTATAAGTGTTAAAGGCTTTAAAGCAATTGGAAATCAATTAACTACAACAAAAATCAAAGAGGTTATTTTATCAGATTCATTACCATATGAAGAACCTAAAGAAGAACCTTTAGAAAATTTAGAGGTTATAGATGCAAATCAAATTAATGATTCTGATTCAAGCGACACCCAAACTAAATTAGAACTTTAATTCAATTTCTTTTTTTTCATTTTCATATTTAGGAGTTCAATTCCTAATGAAAAACTAATTGCAAAGTATAAATAACCTTTGGGTATGGTTCCCACTTCATTATCAAATATTACGGTTTGAGAAATATGAGCTCCTTCTGTTATAAGCATAAATCCAATTAATATTAGAAACGATAGTCCTAGAATTTGAAGTGAAGGATGTTTCTGTATAAAATCTGAAACAGATTTCATGAAAACCATCATGATTCCAACCGATACAAGTATCGATATGATCATAATAGGTAATGCGTTTGGAATTCCATTTGTCATTCCAACAGCTGTTAAAATTGAATCAAAAGAAAACACAATATTTAAAATTGTAATTTGAGTTATAGCTTTAGATAAGGATATTTTGACAGTTGATTTTTTGTCATCTGATGAGTCATTCTCAATTTTTTCAAAAATTTCATGCGTGCTTTTATAGAGTAAAAATAAACCTCCTAGAACAAGTATTATTGCTTGTCCATTGATTTCGGTTTTTAACCAAGAGTTATTAATGGAAATAAATGAACTCTGCATTTGAACAACAACACTAATCCCAAATAATAAAACAATCCTAAGTAACATTGCGAGAAATAATCCAATATTAGAAGCCAGTTTTTGTTGGTTTAATGCTAGTTTTTGGGTTATAATTGAAATGAAAAGTAAATTATCAATTCCCAATACGATTTCAAGAAAAGTGAGGGTTATCAAAGCACTGATAGCCTCTGAACTAAAGATAAAATCCATTTAATTATTTAATTTGGTTACGGTTCCTCGTTTTTTATTCTTGTTGTCTCCTACTAAAGAATACTCAAATTCATATTGATTATTTTTAGTAGTAAGAATTTTAATCGAAAGTGGTCTTTTGTCTTGGTTAGAAGTAGGATGTAGTTTTGTTAAAATACATTCGCAAGGATTAATCCATCGAATCCTAGCAGAATCTATTTTTCCTTCAAAAGTCTCAACTTCATATAACTCATCTCTCTTGAAAGTTGATCGAAGCATTTTATCACCAACTATAGTATTAAATTCGAAAGTACCTGTATGAAATTGGTCGCAAGACCTTTCGTTAGTATAACATGAGCATAGAAAAATAAATACGGCTAGCGTTAAGAATATTCTCATGTTTTTTTTACGAAAATACTAATATTTTTTGTCAATTATCTTAAAGCTACCATCTGCATAGATGAAAATAATTTTATTTATTTCTTGTGTATCGTCTAAATTTTGCGAGATAGGCTCAATTTGCTTTTTAATAGATCCATCATCAATTATAGAATCAGATTGTACTTGTGGTTCTATTTTTTCTGAAAATAGAGTAGGAGCTTCTTTTTTTGAGATTTCTGTACCTAAAAGAAGCCAATCATATTCTACTTCTTCAAATGTGTGTTGAATTTTTGAAAGAAATTCAAGGCTTGGTTTATTTCTTCCAGACAAAATATGAGAAATACCAGAGCGTTGTACTCCAATTTTCTCTGCAAAGCTTGCTGCATTTAACTCATTATTTTCAATAATTTTTTTGATCCGTAAAACAATCCCTTCGTAGTTTAACATTGTAACTATTTGTTTAATTTAATGCAATATAAAGAATTTTATTAAACGAAATTAAACAAATAAAGCCTAATATAATTAAACTATTACTTCAATAAATTATCGCAAATAACTGATTAATAATATAATTATTATTTATTTTGATAAAACACGCTTACTCGTGGTTAAACTGTTGACGTTTGTAAATCAATAGAGATACAATTGTAACCATTTACTGTTTAACATTGTAAACCTATTTGTGTTTACATTTGTACACATGAAAAAAATAGATTTAAACGAGAATCGTTTATTGACTCCGGCTACATTAAAAAAATACCTTGAAGAGAATGATTTATTTTTCATGGTTAAGACTATCGGTACTTCAGTTCAAGGAAGATCTATTTATTCCGCTCACACAGGAACTGGTCCAAAGAAGGTACTGATGTGGTCTCAGATGCACGGAAATGAATCTACAACAACTAAGTCTCTTATTGATTTTTGGGCTTACTTAAACACTCCAGAGGCTTCATATTTATTAAGTACATGTACTTTTTATATGATTCCACAGTTAAACCCTGACGGTTCTCATGAATATACTAGGCAAAACGCTAACAATATCGACCTAAACCGAGATGCTGTTGAGCTCAGTCAACCAGAAAGTCAATTACTTCGAACTGTTTTTGATGAATTTTCACCAGATTATTGCTTTAACCTTCATGGTCAACGCACTATTTTTAGCGCAGGAGATACTCATATACCTGCCACTGTTTCTTTTTTAGCTCCTTCTGCAGATGCCGAAAGATCTATTACGTCAGCTAGAAAAGATGCGATGCGCTTAATAGTAGCAGCTAATAATACCATTCAAGAATTTATCCCTGAAGCAGTAGGACGTTATGATGACGGTTTTAATATTAATTGTGTTGGTGATTACTTTACTTCCAAAAACAAACCTACGATTCTTTTTGAGGCTGGTCATTACAAAAATGATTATGGGAGAACAGTTGCGCGTAAAATGATTTTTAAATCAATTATATCCATGTGTGAAGTTATTGCTTCAGATACGCTAAAATCTTTTCCAATTGATTCATATTTTGATATCCCGGAGAACTATAAAAATCTTAGAGACGTCGAACTTTGTAATGTAAACACTTCTTTAATTAGCAATTCGAATTTATTACAGACTTTTATATTTCAATTTAAAGAGGAGAAATTTGAAGATTATGTTAAATTTATTCCTGAAATAGATTCTTTATCGAAGGAATTAAAAGGACTTCAAAAAATTGATTTTCAAGAACATAAGTTGTTTAAGGGTTTCATTTTTGAGAGTGAAGAAGATTTAATTTCAAATTTAACAAAAACTATTTCTTTGTTAAATTTTCATCAAATCCCTTAATTCTATATAGAATTAGCAGTGTTTTCATTAATTTTGCTATAATTATTAAAAATAATGATATGCCAAAATTTAAGTTAGACGAAGTCGATCACCAAATTTTAGATATTTTAATTGACAATACTCGAGTTCCATTTACGGATATTTCAAAAAAACTTCTTATTTCTGCTGGAACAGTTCATGTTCGAGTCAAAAAAATGGAAGATGCAGGAATCATAAAGGGTTCATCACTGAATGTTGATTATGAAAAACTTGGATATTCTTTCATTGCCTATGTTGGAATTTTTCTTGAGAAAAATAATATGACACAGAAAGCTCTGGAGGATTTAAAAAATATACCTTTCGTAACAGTAGCTCACATTACTACTGGAAAATTTAATATTTTCTGCAAGGTTAGAGCTCGAGATACGAAGCATGCAAAAGATATTATTTTCATGATTGATGACATCCCTGGGATACTAAGAACAGAGACAATGATATCTCTGGAGGAAAGTATCAATGATAAAAAACGATTGATGCATACCATTTTTAACGAATTATAGAATAACTCCAATACACCATGGCAAGAAAGACAAAAGCAGAGAGGTTTAAGGATTACGTTGTATCAAAATTTGAAATTTACAACAGCCTTTTTTTAAAATTACCATTCGATTCAATTCCTCAAACCTCGTTACTATTACCTTTGTTTTCTGATTTTTGTGCAAAAGGATATCAAGCAGATCTTTCGCCAAAAGAAATTGTAGACCAGTTTTTCAAAAATTTTGCTCAAGGAATGGAAGGTCAAAATAAACACGATCTTTTATTTAGTTTTCTAAAGTACATCGAAAGACAAATTGTGTTATTTGATGCTATTGAAGATGCTGGTTTTTCTTATGTAAATAACATGCACGGCAGAGGAACGCTTCGTTATATTAAAGAAGTTGCAAAAACCAATAATAATTTCACTGAGCTTAAAGAGTATTTGAACAGATTTAAAGTAAGAATAGTGCTCACCGCACATCCAACTCAATTTTATCCAGGACCAGTTTTAGGAATTATTACTGATCTTTCAGAGGCATTAAAAAATGATGATTTAGAAAAAATCAATATTTTACTAACTCAACTTGGAAAGACTCGTTTCTTTAATAAAACTAAACCTTCTCCTTTGGATGAAGCCGTTAGTTTGATGTGGTTTCTAGAGAATGTCTTCTATAAATCAGCCTCGGTTATTTATAATTATTTAGAACAGCATATTTTTGAAAGTAAGACTATTGATAACTCAATTTTTGATTTTGGTTTCTGGCCAGGAGGTGACAGAGATGGAAATCCATTTGTTACTCCCGAAATAACTTTAGAAACAGCTAAAAAACTACGTTTTAACATTCTGAGAAACTACTATAGAGATCTAAGGATGTTGAAAAGAAAAATAACATTTGATCAAGTTGATCAGATGATTACAGATTTAGAATCTAAATTATACAATACGCTTTTTCATCCCTCTAAAATTAAACCAATTGATGCTGATTATGTCATAGATGAGTTAAATCAAATTGAGTCGATTTTAAGAACACGTCATCAGAGCATATATGTTAACGAAATCCTAGATTTAAGAAATAAAGTTAAATTATTTGGTTTTCATTTTGCATCACTTGACATCCGACAGGATTCAAGAGTTCATAATAAAGTTTTTGAAACGATTGTTTCACACCCAAAAATTCAAGATTACATTACAGGTTTACCCGAAAATTACTTGGATTTAAGTTTAAAAGAGCGTTTATTGATATTACCTAAATTAACGGGCAATGTGCCTGCCGATATTTTTGAGGACGAAATAGTAAAACATACCCTTGGGTCTATATATGCCATGAAGTCAATTCAAGAAAGTAATGGAGAGAGAGGATGTCACAGATACATTATTAGTAACTGTCAGAGTATCGAAAATATGCTTCAATTATTTGCTCTTCACAGAATATGTGGGTGGGAAAAGCCTACAGTTGATTTAATTCCATTATTTGAAACTGTAGATGATTTACAAGTTTCCCAAGAAATAATGCATAACCTATATACAAATCCAGTTTATAGCCAACACCTTAAAACTCGAAACATGAAGCAAACCATTATGCTTGGTTTTTCGGATGGTACAAAAGATGGAGGTTATTTCATGGCAAACTGGAGTATTTATAAGGCCAAAGAGGAGCTTTCTGACGTTTCTAATGACTTTGGTGTAGCTGTTGCCTTTTTTGACGGTAGAGGAGGACCACCTGCACGTGGTGGTGGAAATACGCATCAATTCTATGCTTCCATGGGAGATCGTATAAAAGCAGATGATATTCAGTTAACTGTTCAGGGACAAACAATTAGTTCTAATTTCGGAACTTTAGATTCAAGTCAGTTTAATTTTGAACAACTATTAAGTTCTGGAATTTCAAATCAGGTCTTTAAAAATGACAACAACCATTTAGCTGATAAGGATAGAGAAACCATGCAAAAACTTGCAGACATTAGTTATCAATCTTATAGTGATTTTAAATCTCATTCAAAATTCGTCCCATATCTAGAAAATATGAGTACGCTACAGTACTATTCCAAAACAAATATTGGAAGTAGACCTTCAAAAAGAGGAAATTCTAAAGAACTAAATTTTTCTGACTTAAGAGCTATACCATTTGTAGGTAGTTGGAGTCAATCTAAGCAAAATGTTCCAGGTTTCTATGGGGTAGGTACCGCAATCAAGACATTTGATGATCTAGGCGAATTCGATAAAGTTTCTTCGTTATATGAAAATTCAGCGTTCTTTAGAACTTTAATTGCAAATAGTATGATGAGTTTAACGAAGTCTTTCTTTAAACTTACCGCTCATATTGGAAAAGATAAAGAATATGGTGAATTTTGGAATATCATACATGATGAATATCTCTTGACTAAAGAAATGTTATTGAGATTAACTGGATATTCAGAATTAATGGAAGATCAGCCCGCAGGGAAGCATTCCATTGAAATGCGTGAAGCTATAGTTCAGCCCTTATTGACAATTCAACAATATGCATTGAGTTCTATTCATGAACTTAAAGGATCTAAAGACCTTAATGAAGATCAATTAGTAATTTATGAAAAATTAGTAACTAGATCTTTATTTGGAAACATTAATGCAAGTAGAAATTCCTGTTAATTTCTACTTGCTGTAATATTCGAAGGAAGACAATAGTAGTTCATTAGAAACTTCCATGTCTATAATTGCTTTGCCAATTGATTTCAAGAGAACAAATTTTATTTTTCCATGACTGTTTTTCTTATCGTATTGAAGGAGTTCAATAATCTCGTTAATCTCTTCAGATGAGAATTTTACAGCTGGATAAATTGAATTAAAGACTGTTTTTATTTCATCGCATTCCTCGCTACTTAATTGAGTAAGTTCTTTAGCCAAAAAAGCTTCTAAAATCATCCCAATGGCAATAGCTTCTCCGTGAAGTAGGGTTTTCTTGTTTTCGTTAGTTAAACAATAAGACTCTATCGCATGCCCCAATGTGTGTCCAAAGTTCAATATCTTTCTTAATCCATGTTCGTAAGGGTCTTCAAGAACAACATTGTTTTTAATATTTACTGAATGATGAATAAAGCTAGCGATCTCTTCAGTAGAAATGTTTTTAAAGTTAGAAAGTGTTTTCCAATATGCTTCATCTTCTATTAATCCGTGTTTTAGCATTTCAGCATAACCACTTCTGTATTCTTCAGCAGGTAATGTTTTCAGGTAGTACTGATCTACTAAAACCATCTTAGGGTTTATAATTACACCAACCTGATTTTTAAGTACCCCTAAGTCAACACCTGTTTTTCCTCCAACAGACGCATCTACCATGGATAGAAGAGTAGTAGGGATGTTAATGAAGTCAATACCTCTTTTAAAAGTAGAGGCAACAAATCCACCAAGATCGGTAACAACTCCACCTCCTAAGTTAATCAGAAGGCTTTTACGATCTGCTCCAAGTTCAGAGAGCGCTTCCCATACACCTAAGCAGGTTTCAATATGTTTATTTTCTTCTCCGGCTTCAATAGAGATAATTTCAATATTTAATTCATTTGAGAAATTACTTAGAAAAATAGGAAGACAATTGTGCTCCGTATTTTCATCAACAAGAATAAAAATAGAAGAATAATCCTTTTCAACTATAAAATCATTTAATATAGTATACTGTTTTTCGGAGAATTCAACGTTGTAGCCCTTTGCATTAATGGATTTCATTAATTTATGTTTTTATAGTTGATTATGTTGTTTGTGTTAATCAATTGTCTATGTTTATAGAGCCCTAAATTAATAAAACACTATTATTATTTATGAAAGGGCAGTTTAATTTTTTTGAGCTGCTTTTTTTGTTTTATTCATTTAAAAGTTCAACTGAAAATACTTTTACCTTTTTGTTACAATTTTCCACTTCTAAATTATATTCTTTTATACCAATTTTAGTTTCAACTAAATACAATCTGCAACTGTCCCTTTTTGTATCGCTCAATCCAAAATCAATATCACCTCGTTTAATTATTTCTGCTACAGTTAAAGAATCTAATTGTAAACTTTGAGAAACCCCCCATTTGTAGATCCATTCTTTCTTAGACAAATCATTCAATACTCTCGCATCTGGACTGTAGTTAAATTCTGTTTTTTTTCCATCTAAAAAATAAAATAGAAAAACTAAACCAATTGAAAATCCACCTAAATAATACCCTAATCTTTTAAGAAAACTCATTTTTAATTATTTTATAAATAATATTATTGGACTAAATAAAGTCTATTGTTCTAGTATTTTGGTTAACATGATCTAGTTTAACACGATGATATTTAGAAGGTAAAAGACTAGAAATTCTATCAGGCCATTCTATTAAACACAAACTACTGGAATCAATATATTCTTCAGCTCCAAAATCAAAAGCCTCCTCTTCTGTTTCTAATCTGTAACAATCAAAGTGATAAATACTTTTGCCGTCTTTTGTTTTATATTCATTAATTAAAGAAAAAGTAGGGCTGCTAACGGTATCTAAAATCTCTAATTCTTTACACAATGCATGAATTAATGTAGTTTTCCCAACTCCCATTGATCCTTCAAAAACTAAAACAGTATGTTTTAGTTTGGACTTAATTTCTTTAGCTAAGGTGCCAAGGTTTTCTAATGTAAAACTCTTTCTCATTTAATTACATGTTTTTGGGTTGCAAAACTACAAAAGGAATTATTATTTCTTCTAAAGAAATACCACCATGTTGGTAGGAGTTGTTATAAAGAGTAGCAAAATGGTTATAATTTTGAGGATATACAAAGTAATTATAATCCAAACCAAAAATATATTTATGATTAATCCCTGCTTGAGGAAGACCAATTCGAGAAGGTTCATCTACTTTATACACTTTGTTTGAAGGGAAAGTTAAGCTTCTTCCGGTCTTGTATCTAAGATTAGAACTTGTTTCTTTATCAGCAACAACCTCTACAGGTTGAGTAACATTTATAGTTCCATGATCTGTTGTTAAGATGAGTTGAAAGTTAAGCCTTTTAGCTTCTAAAAGTATTTCTAGGAGGGGAGAATTCTTGAACCAGCTTGAAGTTAGTGATCTATATGCCTTATTGTCTGGAGCTAATTCCTTGATGATTTCCATTTCAGACTTAGCGTGTGAAATCATATCTACAAAGTTATATACTACAGTCGTTAATTTTTCTTTTTTATGATTTGTTAAGTATTTTGCTAATTGTTTTCCGCTCTTTAGATTGGTTATCTTGTGATAACTCATCTTTCCGTCAACACCAAGTCTTTTCATCTGATTCTCAAGAAGTTCTTTTTCATTACTGTTTTTACCTCCTTCTTCATTATCATATTTCCATAATTCTGGATGTTTTTTGGATATATCTAAAGGTGTGAGTCCTGAAAAAAGGGAGTTACGAGCATACTGTGTTGCTGTAGGAAGAATACTGAAATAGCTTTCCTCAATTTCTTTATTATAAAAATCTAGTATTATGGGTTCGATTGTTTTCCATTGATCCATTCTTAAATTATCAATAACCAAAAAAAGAGTTGGTTGGTTATTTTTAAGTAATGGTTTTACTTTATTTTTAAATAAGGTATGTGATAATTCAGGCGCATTGGATTGATTATGAATCCATTCTTCATAGGATCTAGAAATAAACCTAGAAAAAAGGTTGTTCGCTTCTTTCAATTGACTTTCAAATATATCCATCATTCCGGGATCTGAAAGTGATTCAAGTTGAAGTTCCCAATGAATCATTTTTAAATAAAAATTCTGCCAAGCAGGAGCATCATCGAGGTCAATTAGTTCCAAGCTGATTTTACGAAATTCTTTTTGGTAATTTCGAGTTGTTTTTTCAGCAATTAATTCTCCTTGTTGAAGATTTTTTTTGAGCGAAAGTAAAATTTGATTTGGATTGACTGGTTTTATTAGATAATCTGAAATTTTAGATCCAATTGCATCTTCCATGATGTTCTCCTCCTCATTTTTAGTAACCATTATTACAGGTAGGTTAGGGAGTTTGTTTTTAAGCAAAGAAAGAGTTTCTAAACCGTCTAATCCAGGCATATTTTCATCGAGTAGAACCGCTTGAAAATTAGCGGAATCCAGTAGTTCAATAGCTTCCAATCCATTGTTACAAGGAACAACCTTATAGCCTTTGTTTGAAAGGAAGAGTATGTGAGACTTTAGAAGGTCTACTTCATCATCTACCCACAAGATTTGTATTGGCTTTGGATTCATTATATTTGTTAAAAATCAGCACTTTGAAAAACAATCATAAACTGACCTTGTTAAACGATCCAATTTACGGATTTATTCATATTCATGAGCCTATAATTTTTAAATTATTAGAGCATCCTTTTTTTCAAAGATTAAGAAGGATTTCTCAAATGGGACTGTCTTCTTTGGTATATCCAGGGGCAAGACACAGTCGTTTTGAGCATGCATTAGGTTGTGTTCATCTAATGCAAAAAACAATTTCTATATTAAGAAAAAAAGGAATTGAAATTACTGATGAAGAGTCAATTGGTATGCAGATTGCAATACTACTTCATGACATTGGTCATGGCCCATTTTCTCATGCAATGGAAAATAGTATAGTGGAGGGAGTACATCATGAATCTCTCTCATTGAAATTCATGAATGCTTTAAATAATGAGTTTAAAGGGCAGCTGACTCTTGCAATTTCAATTTTTCAGAATCAATACAAACGAAAGTTTATGTATCAGTTAGTCTCGGGTCAAATAGACTTAGATCGTATGGACTATTTAAAGCGTGATAGTTTTTATACTGCTGCTACAGAGGGAAATATAAATTCAGAAAGAATTATAACGATGTTCAATGTTGTTGATGATCAGCTGGTTATTGAGGAAAAGGGAATGCACTCTGTTGAAAAATTCTTAATAGCAAGGAGACTGATGTATTGGCAAGTATATTTACATAAAACTAGTTTGGTTGCAGAACTTCTTTTAGAAAGACTTTTAAAACATGCTAGAATTCTTACATCAAAAGGTGAAGTTTTAAAAACCTCAAACTCTTTGTCCTACTTCTTAAATCGAGATTCAAACGATATAAATTCATTAGATCTACTTAAAAGATTTGCTTTATTAGATGATTATGATATTGTTTCCTCATTAAAAGAATGGCAAAATCATTCAGACTTTGTTTTGAGTGATCTTTCAAGTAGAATTTTAAACCGGAATTTACTAAAAATTAGGATTCAGAATAATCCTTTTACCCAAAAACAGATAAACGAAAAGATTGAATTACTGTCATCAGCTGGAATCAGAGAGTCGGATATGGGTAATTATGTGTTTACAGGAGAAATCTCAAACCAAGCCTATGTGCCTGATATTAAGACGATAATGATCTTAACCAAATCAGGAGAAGTCAATTCATTACAACATCATTCTGAATTATTTGTAGGCAACTCATTTTCAAACATAGAATCTAAATTTTATCTCTGCTTTGCAAAGCCAATATTCTAAGCTAATTTTTATACTTTTGCACCAATGAAATTTACCGCTAAACAAATTGCTGGTATTTTGGACGGAACTGTAGAAGGTAACCCAGAGACAGAAGTCCATCAACTCTCCAAAATTGAAGAGGGGGAACTTGGCTCTATATCTTTTTTAGCTAATAAAAAATATAACCCTTTTATATATAAAACTGGAGCCTCAATTGTTATTGTCAATAACGATCTTATCTTGGATAAAGAGGTTGCACCAACTTTAATCAGAGTTAAGGATGCCTATCAGGCTTTTTCTACCCTTTTGGAATTTTATAATCAAATTGACGATAATCAAGAGGGCATCATGGAACCTGTTTCCATTGACAAATCTGTTCGAATTAATAGTTCATGCTATGTTGGTGAATTTACTGTAATCAAGCAAAATGTATCTCTTGGAGATCATGTAAAGATTGACTCTCAATGTTATATAGGAAAAAATGTAACCATAGGAGCAGGGACTAAAATTCATCCTGGGACACGTATTTTATCGGGTACAATAATCGGAGAAAATTGTGTAATTCATTCTGGATGTGTTATTGGCTCAGAAGGTTTTGGTTTTGCACCACAACCGGACGGAACCTACAAGAAAGTTCCTCAAACGGGTATTGTAAGAATCGGGAATAATGTCGATATTGGAGCTAATTCAACTATAGATAAAGCAACGCTTGGGGCCACAATAATTAATGATGGAGTTAAACTAGACAATCAAATTCAAATTGCTCACAACGTTGAAATAGGTGAAAATACAGTAATTGCAGCTCAAGTAGGGATTGCTGGGTCTACAAAAATTGGAAAATCTTGTGTAATTGGAGGTCAAGCAGGTTTCGCTGGTCATCTAACAATTGGTAATGGAGTACAAGTGCAAGGTAAAACTGGAGTTACTAGAAATATTAAAGATAATGCAATTCTCCAAGGAACACCTGCTTTTGACTTTAAGAGCTACAGCAAGTCATATATACATTTTAAAAATCTACCAAAAATTATAAAACGCCTCGATCAAATAGAAAAAGAACAACATGGAAAATAAACCTGTTTTACAAACAACCATAGCAAACAAAGTTACACTTGAAGGAGTAGGACTTCATACGGGTAAAAACGTTGTACTTACATTCAATCCGGCAGCTGCTAACACAGGTTATGTTTTTAAAAGAACTGATCTTGAAGGAGAACCAACCATTGAAGCTGATGTTCAGTATGTTAACGATACTCAGCGTGGAACTAATTTAGTTAAAAATGAAGTTAAAATTCATACCTCAGAACATGTCTTATCTGCACTTGTTGGACTTGAAATTGACAATTGTTTAATTGAATTGAGTGCTCCTGAACCTCCTATTATGGATGGTTCATCAAAATTCTTTGTCGAAGCACTTCAAAAAGCCGGAAAAGTTGAACTTTCAGAGGAACGCGATGAATATATCGTAAAAGAAATTATTCACTATAGAGACGAAGAGTCAGGAAGTGAAATGACATTAATACCATGGGACAACTACCAAGTAACCACTATGGTTGATTTTGGCACTAAAGTTTTGGGAACTCAAAATGCTAGCTTGGAACATTTGAACGATTATGTGGAAGAAATTTCATCTTCACGTACGTTTAGTTTTTTACACGAATTAGAAATGCTTCTTGAAAATGGTTTAATTCAAGGAGGAGACCTAAATAATGCAATTGTTTATGTAGACAAACCTTTGTCTGACGAAACAATGGATAATTTAAAAAAAGCATTCAATAAAACTAAAATTACCGTTCAACCCAATGGAATTCTTGATAATTTATCACTTCATTATCCTAATGAAGCTGCACGTCATAAATTATTGGATATTATTGGAGATTTAGCTTTAGTTGGTAAAAGAATTAGAGGTAAAGTAATCGCAAGAAAGCCCGGGCATAAGGTAAACATCGATTTTGCAAGAAAATTATCAAAAATAATTAAACAAGAAAAACGTTTAAATGCTCCTAACATAGACATCAATCAACCACCACTCATGAATGTTAATGACATCATGAAAATGTTACCTCACAGACCTCCTTTTTTATTGGTTGATAAAATTTTTGAATTATCAAAAACACATGTCATTGGACTAAAGAATGTAACAATGAACGAACCCTTCTTTGTTGGACATTTCCCAGGAGCACCAGTGATGCCAGGCGTTCTTCAAGTTGAAGCAATGGCACAGGTAGGAGGTGTTTTGGTTTTAAATACAGTTCCAGATCCTGAAAACTATTTAACCTTATTCATGAAAATTGATAACGTTAAATTTAAAAACCCAGTTAATCCAGGGGATACTCTTATATTTAAACTAGAATTAATAACTCCAATCAGAAGAGGAATTTGTCATATGAAAGGGTATACTTTTGCAAATGGTAAAATAACCACTGAAGGGGAATTAATGGCTCAAATAGTCAGAAAAGATAGCATATGAATCAACCTTTAGCTTACGTTCATCCGGGTGCAAAAATTGCAAATAATGTTGTAATTGAACCTTTTGTCACTATAAGTAACAATGTAATCATTGGAGAAGGTTCTTGGATTGGTTCCAATGTCACTATTATGGAAGGTGCTCGAATTGGTAAAAACTGTAATATTTATCCCGGAGCAGTTATTTCTGCACCCCCTCAAGATTTAAAATACTCAGGTGAAGAAACTCTGACATTAGTTGGTGACAATACTACCATAAGAGAGTGCGTAACAATAAACCGTGGAACTACGGATCGTATGCAAACTTCAATTGGTTCTAATTGTTTAATTATGGCTTATTCTCATATTGCTCATGATTGTAAGGTTGGAAATTATTGTGTATTTTCTAATAACAGTACTTTAGCAGGGCACATAACAATAGGAGATTATGTAATTCTGGCTGGTATGACTGCAATTCATCAGTTTTGCTCTGTTGGAGATCATGCATTTATTTCTGGAGGATCTTTAGTTCGTAAAGATGTTCCTCCCTACGTAAAAGCAGCACGTGAACCACTTTCGTATGTTGGAATTAATTCAGTAGGATTAAGACGTCGTGGATTTTCTGCAGAGAAAATTCGTGAAATTCAAGATATATATAGAACATTGTATCAAAAAAATTACAATACCACTCAAGCCGCTGAGATTTTAGAGGCTGAAATGGAAGTAACTCCAGAGCGTGACGAAATTTTACAGTTTATAAAAGATTCACAACGTGGAATAATGAAAGGATATTTTCAAAAAAATTAATAAAAAATTATGGTATCTACTTCTGACATTAGAAAGGGACTATGTATCAAGCATAGTAATGATATTTACAAAATTATTGAGTTTTTACATGTTAAACCTGGAAAAGGTCCAGCTTTCGTAAGAACAAAACTTAAAAGTGTAACTACGGGTAAAATTTTAGACAATACTTTTTCTGCAGGTCATAAAATTGAAGATATTCGAGTTGAAACTAATAAGTTTCAATTTCTATATAACGAAGGAGATACTTATAACTTCATGAATCAAGAAGATTATAATCAAATTGCGATTGAAAAAAACATACTCGATTCTCCTGAATTGATGAAAGAAGGTGAAATAGTTTCAATATCCATCAATACAGAAGATGGAATGCCACTATCTGTAGACATGCCTTTGAGTGTTGTCTTAGAAGTTACACATACAGAGCCTGGGGTTAAAGGAAATACTGCAACCAATGCAACTAAACCGGCAACCGTAGAAACAGGAGCTCGAGTTAATGTACCTTTATTCATTAATGAGGGTGATAAAATAAAAATTGAAACAGAAAAAGGAACTTACCAAGAACGAATAAAAGAATAATTCAATATTTGAATTAATAATAAGTAATCATTAATATTTAATACAATACCGAATGAGTGTTTTAGTTAACAAAGATTCTAATATAATAGTACAAGGGTTTACAGGTAGTGAAGGAACTTTCCACGCTACTCAAATGATTGAATACGGAAGCAATGTTGTTGGAGGTGTAACTCCAGGAAAAGGAGGGCAAACTCATCTTGACCGTCCTGTTTTTAATACGGTTGCTGAAGCAGTAGAAAAAGCACAGGCAAATACAACAATCATATTTGTACCACCCGCTTTTGCTGCTGATGCAATAATGGAAGCTGCAGATGCAGGAATTAAAGTAATCATCACGATTACAGAAGGGATTCCTGTCGCTGATATGGTTAAAGCTTCTAATTATATTGCGGATAAAGATTGTAAATTAATAGGTCCAAACTGTCCAGGTGTTATTACTCCCGGCGAAGCTAAGGTTGGAATTATGCCTGGTTTTGTCTTCAAAAAAGGAAATATTGGAATTATATCTAAGTCAGGAACTCTTACTTATGAAGCTGCTGATCAGGTAGTTCGAGAAGGTTTTGGGATTTCAACTGCAATTGGTATTGGCGGAGATCCTATTATTGGAACTACAACGCGCGATGCTGTTGAATTATTTTTAAATGACCCTGAAACTGAAGCAATCGTAATGATTGGTGAAATAGGAGGGCAATTAGAAGCGGAAGCTGCCAAGTATATCAAAGAAACTGGAAACAAAAAACCAGTTATTGGTTTCATCGCTGGTGAAACTGCTCCTGCTGGAAGAACTATGGGGCACGCTGGAGCAATTGTTGGTGGAGCTGATGACACCGCAGAAGCTAAAAAAAGAATTATGTCTGAATGTGGAATACATGTTGTAGATTCCCCAGCGGCAATTGGTAAAAAAGTAGCCGAAATACTTAACTAAAAAAAGTATATATGAAACTTTTAGATGGAAAAACTGCAATAATTACTGGAGCTAGCAGGGGTATTGGAAGAGGAATTGCACTTGTATTCGCTCAACACGGATGTGATGTAGCTTTTACCTATAGCAGTTCTGTTGATGCTGCTAAAGCATTAGAATCTGATTTGATAGCTTTTGGTGTTAAAGCTAAAGGATATCAAAGCAATGCAGCAAGTTTCGAGCAAGCACACACTCTTGTTGAAGATGTAGCTAAAGATTTTGATGGGTTAGATATTCTTATTAATAATGCTGGAATTACTAAAGACAACTTATTAATGAGAATGGGTGAGGAGGACTTCGATCAAGTAATTGAAGTAAATCTTAAATCTGTTTTTAACATGACTAAAGCGGTTCAACGTACTTTCTTAAAACAACGCAAAGGATCTATAATCCACATGAGTTCCGTTGTGGGTGTTAAAGGAAATGCTGGTCAAGCTAATTATGCAGCTTCAAAAGCTGGTATTATTGGTTTTTCTAAGTCTGTTGCTTTAGAGTTAGGATCAAGAAATATAAGATCTAACGTAATTGCTCCTGGATTTATTGAAACAGAAATGACTGCAAAATTATCTGAAGAAGTCGTGCAAGGTTGGAGAAATGGTATACCTTTGAAAAGAGGAGGATCTCCAGAAGATATTGCTAACGCATGTGTATTTCTTGGATCAGATTTATCAAATTACATCACCGGTCAAGTAATGAACGTTGATGGTGGAATGTTAACTTAATTAAAAATAATCATGGAAAAATTACCCAAAATTGGCCTACCTGTAATCGCAGGAATTTTTATTTTATTTATTTTCATCTCAAAGTCTTCCATTAACATTGGATACGGAGAAGCTGGAGTATTATTTAAAACTTTCGGAGGTGGGGTTGTTGTTGATGAACCAGTCTTAGGAGAAGGTTTTCATATCATTGCGCCTTGGAACAAGGTTTATGTTTACAATGTAAAGCAACAAGAAGTATTTGAAAGTAAAATGCAAGTTTTATCTTCAAATGGACTAGAAATTTCATTAGATATTTCTGTTCTTTATCAACCGCTTATTGCTGAACTTGGATTACTACACAAGACAAAAGGTGAAAATTATTTAAATATAATTATCATTCCTCAAATTAGAGCTGTAGCTCGTTCTGTTGTTGGACGTTATACGCCAGAACAATTATACTCTACAAAAAGAGATGCGATTCAAAACGAAATTTTTGAAGAAACTAAAAAAGTAGTTGAAAACCAACACGTTCAACTGAATGCAGTTTTAGTTCGTGATGTAACTTTACCAATTGCAATTCGTGAAGCTATTGAACGAAAATTAAATCAAGAACAAGAAGCTTTAGAATATGAGTTTAGAATTGAAAAAGCAAAACAAGAAGCTGAACGTCAGCGTATTGATGCTGAAGGTAAAGCAACTGCTAACCGGATTTTAAGTGCTTCGTTGACTGATAAAATTCTTCAAGAAAAAGGAATTGAGGCTACGATTAAATTGTCTGAATCAAACAACTCTAAAGTAATTGTAATCGGGAGTGGAGAATCTGGATTGCCTATTATCTTAGGAAATCAGTAATAGTAAGAATTTTTCTTTAAAGAAATATTTTATAAACCCAAACCTCCTCAGGTTTGGGTTTCATATTTTATAGATTTATTTTTAGAATTCAAATATTATTTATTCAATGTGTTTTTAAGATTTCAAATAAAATCAATATATTTGCAATTCAATGATTAAAACAAATTTACATACCCACCATCATACTTCAGACTCAAGCGAGATCTAAAGGTTGGTGTATATACAACTCATAGAACCCGTTTGAATATTCAAACGGGTTTTTTTATTTTAAAAATATGATTAGAATAGCAATTCAAAAATCAGGTAGATTAAATACAGATTCTTTAGCTTTATTAAAAAGCTGTGGTATAACTGTTGATAATGGGAAAGACCAACTTAAAGCAAAAGCAAGAAATTTTCCTTTAGAGGTTTTCTTTTTGAGAAATGGAGACATCCCTCAATATCTTAGAGACGGCGTGGTAGACCTTGCCATTGTGGGTAATAATCTTTTGGTAGAAAAGGGTACAGATCTGGAGGTTATAGAATCTTTAGGATTTTCTAAGTGTAAAGTTTCAATTGCAATTCCCAAGGAAAATTCTTTTTCTGGAGTTTCAGACTTAGCAGGAAAGAAAATAGCAACTTCTTATCCAAATACGGTCAATCAATTTCTTAAAGAAAAAGGTATAGAGGCAGATATTCACGTGATTAGTGGTTCTGTAGAAATTGCTCCTAATATCGGTCTTGCAGATGCGATTTGTGACATTGTTTCAAGTGGTAGTACTTTATTTAAGAATAACTTAAAAGAAGTAATCGAGATATTAACGTCGGAAGCTGTTTTAGTTCAGGCTCCTAATTTGAATGAAGAACAAATTTTATTAATTGAAAAAATTCAGTTTAGAATTCAAGCGGTTATGCGAGCAAAACAATCTCGCTATATCTTGTTAAACGTTCCTAATGAACAAATTGATTCAGTTTCTAAAATTTTACCTGTTTTGAAAAGTCCTACGGTATTGCCTTTAGCACAAGAAGGGTGGAGTTCAATTCATTCGGTTATAAATTCAGGTGATTTTTGGGAGGTTATTGATCAGTTAAAAGCAGCAGGTGCTGAAGATATTTTGGTATGTCCAATTGAAAAAATGGTGCATTAATGAAGCAGTTTATTCAACCTAAACCGTTGGTTTGGAATTCAATATTAAGCCGTCCTACAGCTAGTTTTAAAGATTTAGAACCTATTGTTGAGGATGTTTTTTCTGAGGTTCAATCCAAAGGTGATGAAGCTCTAAGAGCATATACTCAAAAGTTTGATAGGGTATCTTTAGATTCTTTTAGTGTAACTGAAGCTGACTTTTTAGAAGCAGAAAATAAAGTTTCGATGAAATTAAAAGAAGCCATTCAATTAGCAAAAAATAATATAGAAGCGTTTCATAAAGCACAAAAAACACCTTCTGTTTCAATTGAAACACAGCCGGGAGTTTTGTGTTGGCAAGAAAAAAGACCGATTGAAAAAGTGGGTTTATATATTCCTGGAGGTTCAGCACCTTTGTTTTCTACCTTATTAATGCTCGCAATACCGGCTCAAATCGCAGGTTGTAAAGAAATTGTATTGTGTACCCCTCCGGATCAAAATGGAGTCATTCCCGATGTAATTTTATATACTGCTAAGTTATGTGGATTGAGCCAGATTTTTAAACTAGGAGGAATTCAGGCTATTGCAGCAATGACTTTTGGAACGGAAACTGTTCCAAAAGTATATAAGATATTCGGGCCTGGAAATCAGTACGTAACAGTTGCTAAACAAATTGCTACACAATATCAAGTTTCAATAGATATGCCTGCTGGACCAAGTGAATTGTTAGTTGTAGCTGATGAGACGGCAAATCCTGCATATGTGGCATCAGATTTACTTTCACAGGCGGAACACGGAGCTGACAGTCAGGTGATTTTAGTAACAACCTACGCTCCTATGTTGGAACTTGTTAAACAAGAGATTGAAATTCAATTGAATTTACTTCCAAGAAAAGAAATTGCTGAAAAAGCAATGGATAATTCTAGAATGATATTTTTCGAAACTAATGAAGAATCCATAGACTTTATCAATCAATATGGTCCTGAGCATTATATTATTTGTGTAAAAGAGGAACAACTCTACATTGATCAAATTACAAATGCAGGTTCTGTTTTTATAGGTAATTATACTCCAGAAAGTGCCGGAGACTATGCTTCTGGAACGAATCATACCTTACCCACAAATGGCTACGCAAAACAATACAGTGGTGTTAATTTAGATAGTTATTTAAAACAAATGACTTTTCAGAAAATATCGAGTAAAGGAATTCAAAACATTGGACCAGCTATAGAGCTTATGGCTGAATCAGAAGGGCTTCAGGCACATAAAAACGCGGTCACCTTACGTTTAAACGATTTAAAAGATGACTAGAAGGATTGACATAAACAAACTAGTACGACCTGTAATAAAGGGTTTGAAATCCTATAAGTCAGCTCGTCAAGAATTTGTTGAATCTGATCGTAAAATGATTTTGTTAGATGCAAACGAAAATCCATTTGAAACGGGATTAAATCGCTATCCGGATCCTTTTCAAACAGAATTAAAGAATCGTCTTGCAGCTATCAAAGGAGTTTCGAGTTCATCTTTATTTCTAGCCAATGGGAGTGACGAATTGATTAGTCTTTTAATGGTTGCCTTTTGTGAACCTAAAGAGGAAGAAATTATGATTGTTCCCCCAACTTTTGGAATGTATCAAGTTTCTGCAAATTTAAACGGTGTTCATGTAGTAGAAGTTCCGCTTATTGATGCATTTCAACTGGATGTTGACAGAATACTTGCTCGTGCGTCCGACAAGACTAAAATGATTTTCATCCCTACACCAAACAATCCGACTGCAAACCGCTTTCCTTTGAGTGATTTAGAACACATCGCTCAAAATTTCCCTGGTCTTGTTATTATAGACGAAGCCTATGCTGAGTTTTCACCCGGAGAAACTACTATTGATTGGCTTGATCAATATGAAAATATTGTGGTGCTACAAACTTTTTCTAAAGCACAGGGTCTGGCAGGGGCACGAGTAGGAATGGCATTTGCTAAAGATGAAATAATAGATGTTTTAAATACAATAAAAGCTCCTTACAACCTTAATGTTCTTTCTCAACAGGCAGTCATGGATCGTTTAGATCAGGTGGGTCAGGTAGCTCAAGAAGTACACTTGTTAATTGGTTATAAACAAACCTTAATAAAAGCTTTGGAAGATTTAAGTTTTGTGAAAAAAATATTCCCTTCCGATGCAAATTTTATTTTAATCCGTGTAGACGATAGTTCACTTCGATACAATCAATTAATCCAAAAAGGAATTGTAGTTCGAAACCCGTCGAAACAAATTTCTTGCGAGAATACGCTAAGAATAACAATAGGAACAGAAATTGAAAATACAGCTTTGATTACCGCTTTAAAAGCAATGGATCAATAAAAATATTAGTATGAAAAAAGTACTCTTTATAGACCGTGATGGAACTTTAGCCCTGGAACCAGCAGATTATCAGTTGGATGCTATTGAAAAATTAGAATTTTACCCGGAAGTTTTTACTTATTTAAGAAAAATAGCAACCGAGTTAGACTACGAATTAGTTATGGTAACCAACCAAGATGGTCTTGGAACTAGTTCCTTTCCAGAAGATACTTTTTGGCCTACACACAATTTTCTTTTAAAAACGTTCGAGAATGAGGGAGTTAAATTTGATAAGATTCTGATTGACAAAAGTCTTCCAGAAGACAATGCTCCTACACGCAAACCTAGAACAGGAATGTTAACTCCTTATTTAAATGAAGATGTATATGATCTTAAAAACTCTTTTGTAATTGGAGATCGTATAACCGATATAGAGCTTGCCTTCAACTTAAAAGCAAAAGGAATATTCATCGCAAACGATGAAGAACTTGGATCTAACGAAGTATCAGGGGCGGACTTTAGTTCAACAATTGCCATTAAAACAACTGAATGGAAGCGTATTTATGAGTTTTTAAAATTAGAGCAACGTATTGTAATTCAGAAAAGAACCACCAATGAAACCGATATTAAATTAGAACTCAATCTAGATGGAATCGGGAAGAGTACAATCGATACTGGGATTGCCTTTTTTGATCATATGTTAGATCAAATTGCTCGACACGGTAACATGGACTTAAATCTAACGGTAAAAGGGGATTTAGAGGTAGATGAGCACCATACTATTGAAGATACAGCTATTGTTCTAGGAGAAGCTTTTGCAGAGGCTTTAGGAAATAAACTTGGAATAGAACGTTATGGATTTTGTTTGCCAATGGACGATTGTCTGGCTCAAGCATCAATTGATTTTGGTGGAAGAAACTGGCTTGTTTGGGATGCTGAATTTAAGCGTGAAATGATTGGCAAGATGCCAACAGAAATGTTTTTTCACTTTTTCAAATCATTCACAGACGGTGCTAAAGCCAATTTAAATATAAAAGCTGAAGGTGAAAATGAACACCACAAAATAGAGTCCATTTTTAAGGTATTTGCAAAGGCCATTAAAGTAGCTGTGAAGCGAGATCCTAATAAAATGATTTTACCTAGCACAAAAGGAAGTCTTTAAGATTAAATAAAAAAAATGAAAGTAGTTCTTATAGATTATGGTGCTGGAAACATTAAAAGTCTTCAGTTTGCTCTGGAACGTTTGGGTGTTGAAGGAGTTTTAAGCTCCAATCCAGAAGAAATAAAGCAAGCAGATAAAGTTATATTTCCAGGAGTTGGTGAGGCGAGTAGTGCCATGCAGAAATTAAAAGAATCTGGTTTGGATATTATTATTCCGAATCTTAAAAATCCGGTCCTAGGGATTTGTCTTGGAATGCAACTCATGTGTTCTGAAACTGAAGAGGGATCTACTCAGGGATTGAATATTTTTGACGTTTCTGTAAAACGTTTCAATTCGGATTTAAAAGTACCGCAAATGGGTTGGAATACTTTAGAAGAGTTGAATTCTCCTTTATTTAATAACCTTGATTCAGGAACCTATATGTATTCTGTTCATAGTTTCTATGCGGCTTTATGTAAACATACAGTCGCTCAAACTAATTACGGAATTGCTTATAGTTCTGCTTTACAAAAAGATAATTTCTATGGAGTACAATTTCACCCTGAGAAGAGTAGTAAAGCAGGAAGTAAAATTCTAACTAATTTTTTAGAACTTTAATATGAGAATTATACCCGCAATAGATTTAATAGATGGAAAGTGTGTTCGACTATCAAAAGGAGATTACGCTACACAAAAAACGTATAATGAACATCCAATTGAGGTTGCTAAAGAATTTGAAGCTCATGGAATCGAGTATTTACATTTAGTTGATCTTGACGGAGCTAAGTCTAATCACATAGTAAATCATAAGGTTTTAGAGGAAATAGCCTCTAAAACAAGTCTTAAAATTGATTTTGGAGGTGGGTTAAAGTCTGATGAGGATTTGAAAATCGCTTTTGACTGTGGTGCAAATCAAATTACCGGAGGTAGTATAGCGGTTAAGGAACCTGAATTATTTGAACGTTGGATTTCAACCTATGGGCAAGATAAAATTATTTTAGGAGCAGATGTTCAAGGTGATCGAATTGCCACTAACGGCTGGCTTGAAACTTCAGAGCATCGTTTGGTTGATTTTGTAAACGACTACCAAAAAAAAGGAATTGCCTATGTTATTTGTACAGACATAAGTAAAGATGGTATGTTAGCAGGTCCTTCTTTTGAGGTTTATCAAAATTTATTAGAACAACAACTGGGTATCAAATTAATAGCATCTGGTGGTATTTCTGAATTTGATGAACTGCCTAAATTAAAACAATTAGGATGTGAAGGAACTATAATAGGGAAAGCCATCTATGAAAATAGAATTTCATTGAAAGAGCTTGAAAAATTTATCTTGCAGTCATGAATGGAATAATTTTAAATGAATTCAAACGAAACGCAATCTACAGACTCTCTGAGAGTCTCCGAATTATAAATATTGCTTTTTCAAAAGTAACTGATGAATTACTTTGGAAACGACCTACAGAGAACGGCATGGCCTTAGGGAATCAGTTGTTACATTCCTGTGGAAACATGACTCAATATATCATTAGTTCCCTGGGAAACTCGGTAGATCAAAGAGAACGAGAACTTGAGTTTTCAGCTACTGGAATATCAAATAAAAAAGAGCTGTTATCAATGCTTTCCAATACTGTTTCAAAATCTCAGGCTGTTATTAATGAAACTACTTCTGAGGATTTTGAACGAATTCGAACAGTTCAAGGGTTCGAACTTTCCGGAATAGGAGTTACCTTACATGCTGTGGAACATTTTTCATATCATACAGGTCAAATAGCATTTTGGATAAAAGTATTAACAAACGAAGATCTTGGTTTTTATTCTGGTCAAGATTTAACGATAAAAAACAACTAGAATGTTAACCAAACGTATCATTCCGTGTTTAGATGTAAAAGACGGTAGAACAGTCAAAGGTATTAATTTTGTTAACCTGATAGACGCTGGAGATCCAGTTGAATTAGCAAAAAAATACGCGGATCAAAATGCTGATGAACTTGTTTTTTTAGATATTTCTGCCACTGAACAGAAAAGAAAAACATTAGCCGATTTAGTTCAAAAAGTAGCACAGGCTATTAATATACCTTTTACAGTGGGAGGGGGAATCAGTTCCATTGAAGATGTAGAAGTATTATTAAAAAATGGAGCAGACAAAGTGTCTATAAATTCAGCAGCCGTTAAGCGTCCAGATTTAATCAACGAATTATCCTCTAAATTTGGAAGCCAGTGTATCGTGGTGGCTATAGATGCAAAACAAGTAAATGGCCATTGGAAAGTTCATTTAGTAGGTGGGAAAGTCCCAACGAAAATTGATCTTTTTGATTGGGCAATAGAAGTGGAGCGAAGAGGAGCTGGAGAAATTTTATTTACTTCAATGGACAACGATGGAACTAAAGATGGATTTGCAAATGAGGCCCTTGCTCGAATATCGAAAGAAGTAAATATTCCACTTATAGCATCTGGTGGCGCCGGGAATACTAAACATTTTATAGATACTTTTAATAACGGAAAAGCTGATGCAGCACTCGCAGCTAGTATTTTTCATTTTGGAGAAGTAGCAGTACCAGAACTAAAAAAAGAACTCAAGAAGCAGCACATTGCTGTAAGATTATAAACAAGCTTATGAAAATAGATTTTAATAAGAATTCAGACGGACTAGTTCCTGCAATAATTCAAGATGCAAAAACAAAAACTGTTTTAATGTTGGGTTATATGAACAAAGAAGCATTTGAAAAAACTCAAACTACAGGGAAAGTAACTTTTTATAGTCGTACTAAAAATCGCTTATGGACTAAGGGTGAAGAAAGTGGTAATTTCCTCAAATTGGTGAGCTATTCGGTTGATTGTGACCAAGATACTTTATTGTTTCAGGTAAATCCGGTTGGTCCTACCTGTCATACAGGTTCTGATACCTGTTGGAATGATAAAAATACAACTAGCTATGGTTTTCTTTCTGAGTTAGAACAAACAATTACTGAGCGCAAAAGCGCTGATAAAGACTCCAGTTATGTTGCTTTATTATTTGATAAAGGAATCAATAAAATAGCACAAAAAGTGGGTGAGGAGGCTGTTGAAACTGTAATTGAAGCCTTAGATTCTAATGATGAATTATTCCTATATGAAAGTGCAGATTTGTTGTTTCACTATCTAATTTTATTGCAAGCAAAAGGATTCAAATTAGACGATATTGTTGCTGCTTTGGAACAAAGAAAGAAGTAGTCCTTACCTTTGTTTTTATGAAATCTTAATTTCGTATTTTTACAAAAATAAAAGCTAAAGATGTCTTCATTACCAAAAGAACTTTTTTCCTTCTTCAAAAAACTTGAAAAAAATAATAACCGAGAGTGGTTTAATGAGAATAAGCCACAATTTAAAAATATTGAATTTCAAGTAAAAGTCTTTGGTGAAAACCTTAAGAGTGCATTAGAATCATCAGAAAAGGTTGATGAATTTAAACTGTTTAGGGTCTATAGAGACGTTCGTTTTTCTAAAAATAAAACGCCTTACAAAACCCATTTTGGACTTTCATTTCATCGCGAGAAGCCTGAGTTTAGAGGAGGTTACTACGTTCACCTTAAACCCAATGATAATTTTATTGCTGTTGGTTTTTGGAATCCAAACAAAGAAGATCTTTTAAGAATTAGAAAAGAATTGGAACTAGATTCATCTGAATTTAGAGAACTGATGGAAGTACCTAAATTTAAAAATGTTTGGGGGTCATTGGAGGGAGAAGAATTGAAAACTGCTCCTAAAGGTTTTTCAAAAGAAGATCCTAATATTGATTTAATCCGTAAAAAAATGTTTCTTTTCAAAAAGAAATATACCGACACTGAACTATTGGCTTCAAATTTCATAGATCAAGTTGCTCAGGATTTTATTACGGTTCGTCCTTTTTTAGATTATATGAGCAGTGTTTTAACAACAGACTTAAACGGAGTATCACTTTTAGAAAAATAATAGCATGACTTTAAACGAATTAAAATTTCAATTACAAAAACAAACTTCTCTATCATTTGAATTGCCTTCCGGTGATTTGGTGCCCAATCATTTCCATGTTACTGAAGTAGGGAAGGTTACCAAGCATTTTATTGATTGTGGTGGTGTTATTAGAAAAGAAGAAGTTGTTAGCCTTCAATTATGGGAAGCAGATGATTACGATCATCGTTTACATCCTCAAAAATTTTTAGACATCCTTTTACTTTCAGAAAAAGCATTCAATCTGAAAGACTTGGAGATTGAAGTTGAGTACCAAGGAAACACAATTCAAAAATTTGGTTTAGACATTAAAGGACAAAATTATCTATTAACTACAAAACAAACTGCATGTTTAGCTGAGGATGCCTGTGGTATCCCTGAAGCTAAAGTAGAAACAGTAAACAGCTGTGCACCGGGTTCGGGTTGTTGCTAAACCGCAACAGCAGCTACTAGGAATTCTTTTTCGAACGATTGCACTTGATCCTTCAATCGTTCAATAAGCATACTCATGATGCGTTTGTTGAAAGCAGAAGCATTGGTGTTATATTCTATATATTCTTTAACAGTAAATTGTCCTAAGATTATGCCCTTTACAGAATTACGTAATTTTTGATCTTTGGTTAATGCACTTTCTATATAATCAAGTTTTTTAGGAATATCTAAATCATAGAAAACCCCTTTTCTTTCTTCAATATAACTTTGAAAAAAAGCAACCAACAAAGGGTTTTGTAGTTTAAGAATAGGGCGGAGGGTTTCGTTTTGAAAACGCTCTTCTGAACTCATAGAATCAAATTGTTTCGTTTTTTTTATCTCAGGGCGTATTCTTAAAAGGTCGTTGGGTCTATCGTTCATAACAATACTTTTTATAAAGTTAATCTTAAAAAGGTTTGAATAAATCGATGTTTTAAGTAGATTATCCACAGCTTTGTTAACATCAATTTATCAAATAAAACACACACTCTTAATTCTAATATCTCTTTTGGGAAGTTTATGCTATGCAAAGCAAACAGATCCTATCAAATCATTGAATAAATTTTTTAAAGGATTTCATAATCGAGATAGCCTTATAATTAAAAGTGTACTGTCATTGGATGCAAAACTTTTCAGAACAGGAAATTCCAAAGATGGTATTCCTAAAAGAAAGGAAATGTCGATGACTAATTTTATTAAAGTAGTAAGTTCAAGATCTGATACTCCAGTTTGGAAAGAAGAGTTAGGGGTTCCAATTTGTGAGTAAGCATCAAAATTTAACTCAAATTTGGGTCCCTTTTAGTTTTTATCTAGATGGTGAATTAAGTTATTGTGGATTCAATGCACTTCAGCTGTTTTGGGACGGAACCACATGGCTGATAACCGAATTGTCAGATACGGCTACTAAACAATGTAGGTAGGTGTTTATTGAGAGCTTTCCCATGCCGTTTTCAAATAATCTAAATCACTCTTAATACGAGTAAACACTTCTTCTTCTGATATTTTTATTGAACTAGCGCCTTTTTCTGCTCCTCCTAAATCATGCTCCACATGAAGTGATACTGGAACATTAATTTTATGTTTTTTAAGTATAGAAAAATATTTTTTAAAATCAACCATTCCTTCTCCCATGGGAACATTGATAGGTTTCCATTTCCCGTTAACTTTTCCCCATTTAAAATCTTTGATACAGATTGAGTTAATGAAGGGTAGTATTCGTCTAAGCCCAAGTTCCCAACTATTACCGCCCTCTGCAACCGCATGGCGTATATCGTATTGACTACCTATATGGCTCCCTTTTGTTGCTTCTAAAATAGGAAGTAAGTCCCAAATAGGAGCTCCAACATATTTACCAGAATGATTTTGATACCCAGCAATGAGACCCAATCGTTGATTGAATTTTTCTAATTCCTGTGCTTGTTTCGCATAAATCAATTGTGAGTCAACAAGGGATTTATCTTCGGGATATTTAAGCCAATCCGTTCTGTAGTGCGTAAATCCGAGACTAGCAGTAGTTTCAAGAACCCTTTCATGGATCGAATTAGTAGCATCCCAAACATTGGTAGATATCATTTTGAGCTTAAGTCCATGGTTAAGCATCGCTTCAGTTGCTTTAGGTAGATCTGTTAAAACACGTTCCGGGAGCACATGTCCTTTTCTCCGTACCGTCAAATCTAAACCATCAAAACCAAGCGCTGCGGCTGCAGAAGACATAGCTTTATAATCCAAAAATTGTAGATGTTTGGAGAACAAATACACCTCTAAATTGCTAGAACTAGCAGAAAATAATTCTGTTTTAATTTCCGATGCAAGCCCCAGTAATGGGGTTGATGCAACTCCAAGAGCAGAAATTTTAGCAAAGGATCTTCTTGAATACATATTTTTTTTTGTGATCATAGATAACTTGAATTAATCAACTCTTTTTAAAATTAACCAATACCGAAGAGAACCATCAATATTTTTTTATTTTTTTTCTTCACCTTAATTTGTCATTCATTTGAGTTTTTAAGTTTTTTATGTTCTTACTTTAGAATTTAAGTTTTAATTCTTAGACCATACGTTATATAAATTGAGATCAATTTTAATCATTGAATAAACGTAACCTTATGATACAGAGTATTTAAAATACATATATTTGATCTATAATTAACATTATGTAAAATAGATATTTTAGAATAAAACATACTTCTCCTCTGATCATAATTTATATATTTGAAATATCCAAAAAACATAAAGATGATAAAAAAAATAGTTATTAGTGTTTTAGCAATTATACTAATTATCGCAGGATATTTAGTATTCGGGACTTTTATAAATCCAAAAAGTCCATTTGATTCTGCTGCCTTCGAAAAAGATGACCTGGTACTATCGGTTGAATATAGCAGACCTTATAAAAAAGATCGTCTAATTTTTGGTACAGCTACAGATGGTGCATTGGTTACTTATGGAAAATACTGGCGTTTAGGAGCGAATTTCGCTACAACATTTGAAACAAATAAGGAAATCAGTTTTGCAGGTCGTCCACTACCCGCTGGAAAATATAGAGTTTATGCAGTTCCTGAGGAAGATCATTGGGTTATTAGTTTAAATTCTGAATTTGGTAGTTTTGGATATTCGGAACCTGATTATGAAAAAGATATTATGAGTGTTAACATTGCATCTGCTCAATTAATGTCTCCTGTAGAACAGTTTACTATTGATTTTATAGAAGGTGAATTGAGCTTATCCCTACGTTTTAGATGGGATACTACTTCAGTTTCTTTACCGATTAACTAATGATTTTCACTTTTAAAAACTTATTAAAAACACTCTTTTTTATTGGAGTTATTGGAGGTACTACCTACTATGTTATTGGTAAAATTCAATACCGTAACAACCTAATGGATATGGAGGTTTACAGACCTAAATCAACTCTTATAGTGCCTGAGAATAAGGTAACTAAAGCAAAATTTCCTTTTATTGATGTTCATAATCATCAATTTGATATGCCTGTTAAAGATTTATCTAAGTTGACTGCAGAAATGGATTCCTTAAATATGGCGTTTATGGTTAATTTAAGTGGGTTTAGAGGTCTTTATTTGTCGAAATCATTACAGAATATTCAAGAAAACGCTCCTACCCGATTTGGATTGTTTGTGAACCTTGATTGGGAGCAAATTGATGATCCTGAATTTTTAGAAAATAATTTAAAAATTCTAAGAAACGCAAAACAATCTGGAGCCATTGGCCTAAAAGTTTATAAAGGTTTAGGGCTTTCCGATACCGACTCTATGGGAAACAGAATTGCGGTAAACGATCCAAGATTAGATCCGATTTGGGCTGAATGTGGTCGTCTAGGATTTCCAGTTTTAATACATTCTGCTGAACCGGCTTCTTTTTGGAAACCTAAAGATAAATATAATGAACGCTGGTTAGAATTAAAACAAAAACCGGGTAGATACCGAGACCCTGCAAAAGTTCCTTCTTTTGAGTCTATTTTATCTGAACAACATGATGTATTCAGAAAAAATTCAAATACTACCTTTATAAATGCTCATTTGGGTTGGATGGGTAATGATTTAGATCGTTTAGGTGCTCATTTAGACACCTTTCCTAACGTTGTAACAGAAATTGGAGCTGTATTAGCAGAATTGGGAAGACAGCCCAAAAGAGCTCATAAGTTTATGTCTGATTATCAGGATCGTATTTTATTTGGAAAAGACAGTTATAAAGTTTCTGAATATTATACCTACTTCAGAGTATTAGAAACTGGAGATGAGTATTTTGATTATTACCGAAAAAGACATGCACATTGGAAAATGTATGGACTTGCTCTACCGGATTCAATTCTCAAAAAATTATATTATAAAAATGCACTAAAAATATTTCCTTCTATAGATGAATCCCTATTTTTAGAAGAGTAAACAAAGTAATTTAAACAGTCTGTAAATTTAAAAAATATGTCCATTAAGAACATTAGAAAAAGAAATTGATTCTTTTGTAGATGAGTTTTTAATTACAGCTGAAAAAATCTGGCAACCAACCGATTTTTTACCCAATTCTCAAAAAGACAGTTTTATTAGCGAAATAGAAGAGATTCGAGAACTTTCGAAAGATTTACACGATGATTTTTGGGTGGTCTTGGTTGGCGATACGATTACGGAAGAAGCTTTGCCTACCTATGAATCTTGGTTAATGGAGATCGATGGAATTCATCAAAATCCAGATAATGGTTGGGCAAAATGGGTTAGAGCTTGGACCGCAGAAGAAAATAGACATGGAGATGTTTTAAATAAATATTTATATCTATCTGGACGCGTAAACATGCGTGAGGTAGAAATCTCTACCCAACATTTAATAACAGATGGGTTTGACCTTGGAACATCTTCTGATCCTTATAAAAGTTTTATTTATACTAGTTTTCAAGAATTAGCGACTTATATTTCGCATAACAATGTAGCTAAAATTGCACGTAAAAAAGGACATAAAGCCCTAGCAAAAATGTCAAGAATCATAGCTGGAGATGAAATGAGACATCATCAGGCTTACTCTAAATTTGTAAAAGAAATTTTTAAAATAGATCCATCCGAAATGATGTTAGCATTTCAAAATATGATGCAGCACAAAATAATCATGCCAGCAATGCATTTAAGAGACTCATTTGGATCAAAAGGTGGACTTTTTGATGATTTCTCAACGGTTGCCCAGAGAGTAGGTGTTTATACCGGTTTTGATTATGTCGATATTCTCAAGAAGTTGAATACCATGTGGGAAATTGATAAGTATACTAATCTAACTCCAGAAGCAGAGAAAGCAAGAGATTATTTAATGAATCTACCCGACAGAATGTATCGAATTACAGAGCGAATTGTAATTCCAAAAATAAAGTTTGATTTTAAATGGATGTTACCTGCTCAATTATAACCCTTTATTACTTTTAATTTTTACTCTTTAACGTTATAAATTATGCTCATTTTAAATACTCCCTCAGTACCCAATAAAGAAATTACAGAAGTGCACGGAATTGCTCGTGGAAATACGGTCAGAGCCAGAAATGTAGGGCGAGATATTTTTGCAGGTCTAAAAAATATTGTTGGAGGAGAAATCTCCGAGTACACAAAATTACAAACAGACGCTCGAGAGCAGGCTTTACAACGCTTAGAAGAGGATGCAAAACGCTTGGGAGCTAATGCAGTAGTAAATGTTAGGTTTACAACTACTATGGTGATGCAGGGATGTTCGGAAATGCTAGCTTATGGAACTGCAGTAACCGTTAGATGATGGAAATGGCTATTATTATTCTTATCGGAACCATTTTATTTATCTCATTGTGAAGAGAATAATAGATAAAAAGTAAGAAAATTTTGAAGATCGAGAGTACTAAACTCGTTCGCAATAAACAATATAATATCTGGGTGTAAAATACCTGAATAAGGGACGAATTCCTATTTTATTTGTGTCTGGGGAAGTCCATAATTCAAAATCAACTACCTTCCACCCTGTTTTTTGAAGTAAAAAGTCGAATTGTTTTTGTTCAAACTCATGGTAATGCTTGTCCCAATCGTCAGCTTCATTCCAATAAGCTTCTGCAAACCATAATTTTAATGGTACAGAAGCTACTAACTTATTTGACTTAAGTTCTTTTAAAATATTGTAAGGGGCTAAAAGATGCTCAAAGATTTCAAATGCAGTTACACAATCAGCATTTACGTTAGCGAATTTCTTAAAATCATCATCTAAATTTTCACCTTGGGTATTTGTAACTTCATAACCTGCCTTTTTTAAAAAAGGAGTAAATGGGTTTTCAGTCCCTAAGTCCAATAAACTAGAACTTTGATCTAGA
>Ga0233438_10000130_pt1 | contig 101386 bp, 105 predicted proteins | sample SI_123_September_FD_182720 | JGI IMG/M metagenome (GOLD analysis project Ga0233438, IMG submission 182720) | Seawater microbial communities from Saanich Inlet, British Columbia, Canada - SI_123_September2016_10_MG | ecosystem: Environmental > Aquatic > Marine > Inlet | place: Canada: British... | reverse complement strand
AAATAAAAACGAGAGACAATCTTACGACTATCTCCCGTTTTGTACTCGAGGCGGGACTTGAACCCGCACGACCGCAATGGTCATTGGATTTTAAGTCCAACGTGTCTACCAATTCCACCACTCGAGCAAAGCTTTTTGTGGAGCGAAAGACGGGATTTGAACCCGCGACCCTCACCTTGGCAAGGTGATGCTCTACCCCTGAGCTACTTTCGCATGGGATGGCAAAGGTAAAATAAATTTTAAATTTTAAAACCTTTTTTTAAGATTTTAAGTAGGACTTTTTCCGCCTAGGCGACGTTTGATACTATTGAGTTTCATCAAGGCTTCTACTGGGGTAAGCGTATCGATGTCAAGATCAATGATTTCATCTTTTAATTCTTCTAAAAGTGGGTCGTCAAGATTGATAAAACTCAGTTGCATTTCACTGTTATCTTTTTTTAAGGCTTCTTTTCGATCGTCTTCTTGATGGCTTTTTTCAAGCACTTTTAGCTTGCGTTCTGCCGTAGAGACAACTTGGATGGGCATACCGGCCATTTTGGCTACATGTATCCCAAAGCTGTGCGCGCTTCCTCCTTTGGTCAGTTTTCTTAAAAACAGTACACTGTCTTTTAACTCTTTTACTGCGACATTGTAATTTTTGATGCGATCAAAGCGCCCTTCCATCTCGTTGAGTTCGTGGTAGTGGGTGGCGAATAATGTTTTGGGTTGGCTGGGGTGTTGGTGCAAGTATTCTGCAATGGCCCAGGCAATGGAAATTCCATCATAGGTAGAAGTCCCTCGTCCTATTTCGTCTAATAAGACTAAACTACTTGCGGTAATATTATTGAGAATGGCGGCAGATTCGTTCATCTCGACCATAAAAGTGGACTCTCCTAAAGAGATATTATCACTTGCACCCACACGGGTAAAGACATGATCGACAATCCCCATTTTAACCGCTTTTGCGGGGACAAAACTTCCCATTTGTGCGAGTAAAACTATCAAGGCAGTCTGTCGTAAAAGGGCAGATTTCCCCGACATATTGGGCCCGGTAATCATAATGATTTGTTGTTCCTCGCGATTGATTACTAGGTCATTAGCAATATAGGCCTCTCCGGCAGGCAGTTGTTGCTCGATCACAGGATGACGCCCTTCGCTAATTTCAAGATCAGTACCTGCCTCAATTTCTGGACAACAATAATGGTGTTTTGTGGCCAATAGTGCAAAACTTTGTAAGCAATCGATTTGTGCTAGGGAGACAGCTGCTTGTTTCAGTTCGCTTAAGTCATTTTGCAATTGCCCGAGTAGGTCTTGGTAAAAGCGCAATTCGAGCTGTTGAATCTTATCTTCAGCCCCTAAGATTTTACTTTCATATTCCTTGAGTTCTTCGGTAATATAACGCTCTGCGTTGACCAGGGTTTGCTTACGGGTCCATCGTTCTGGAACTTTATCGCGGTGGGTATTACGTACTTCAATATAGTAGCCAAAGACATTGTTAAAAGCAATTTTCAAGGAAGGTATTCCAGTTGCTTCGGTTTCGCGTTCCAGCATTGCGTCTAAATGTCCTTTCCCAGAATGTAAGAGGGCTCGCAATTCGTCTAACTCAGCCGAAAACCCATCTGCAATAAAGTTCCCTTTTGAAGTGGCTACTGGCGCATCTTCTTTTAGGGTGTTGGCGATGGTTTCATTGAGTTTTTGACAGGGCGGAAGTTGAGCCGCACGTGCGACCAGTTCTTTTTGTCTACTCTCTGAAAGGGTTTGCTTAATATGATTACTTTCAAGAATGGATTGCTGTAGGATATTGAGTTCACGTGGACTAATCTTTTGCGTCGCAATCTTTGCCATTAGGCGTTCAATATCACCAATCTTCTTTAGGTGGTGGCGCAGTTGAACAGTAGAATCATCTGCTGCGATATAGGCTTTGACAACCGCATGTCTTTCTTGAATTTTCTCGACAGATTTTAACGGAAAACTCACCCACTTACGCAATAAACGCCCCCCCATTGCAGTAGCGGTATAATCGATTACATCAATCAAGGAGACTCCCCCAATAGAGGTAGAATACAACAATTCAAGATTCCGCGCGGTAAAACGGTCAATCCCCACAAAATCATCACTGGCAATTTTTTGCAGGCTGGTAATGTGTTGCAGTTTGTTGTGCTGGGTTTCAGAGAGGTAATGCAAAACCGCTCCAGCACTGATAATCCCAGTACTAAAGTTTTCTAAACCAAAACCTTTTAAACTCTTGGTCTTAAAATGTTGTTGTAATAACTCATTCGCAAAAGTATCCTGGAAAACCCAATCCTCTTGAAAAAAGGGGTTGAGTTCTGTGCCAAATAAAGCCCCAAAGGTAGATTTAAGGAGTTTAGGTACTAGAATTTCTGCGGGAGAAAACTTTTGAATGAGTTGGTTGAGGTGATTCATATTCCCTTCACTCACTAAAAAATCTCCAGTAGAAATATCTAAAAATGCAATTCCCCAAACTTTTTTTCCTTGGGTGATTGCTGCTAGATAATTGTTTTTCTTTTGTTCTAAAACATCGTCGTTTAGAGCGACCCCCGGCGTGACTAGTTCTGTCACCCCGCGCTTGACGATGGTCTTGGTCATTTTAGGATCTTCTAATTGATCACAAATAGCGACACGACATCCGGCTTTGACCAGCTTAGGCAAATACGTATTCAAAGAGTGATGCGGAAAACCGGCGAGTTCGGTTTCACTGGTACTTCCAGCCCCGCGTTTGGTTTGAATAATTCCTAATATTTTTGAGGCTTTAACTGCGTCTGCGCCAAAGGTTTCATAAAAATCACCCACGCGAAACAACAGCAAGGCATCAGGGTATTTTGCCTTGATCTGGTTGTATTGTTTCATTAAGGGGGTTTCTTTTGCTTTCTTAGCCAAGGGGAAATTTATTTGCTGTTATTGCGAATATAACCCTTATTTCATTTTTAAAAAATGCTACCGAATACTTCCTTATTTTTGCCCTATGCAAAACCGGAAATTAAAAAATAGTGAGTTGAATCGAAAAAGTGTTGTAGATGCTAAAACAGCGCAGAAAACTCCTTTGATTCTTATTTTAGATAACATTCGCAGTTTGAATAATATCGGTTCGGTTTTTCGCACAGCAGATGCTTTTTTGATTGAAAAGATTTACCTCTGTGGGATCACGGCCACTCCGCCACACAAGGACATTCAAAAAACAGCCTTAGGTGCGACAGATTCTGTCGTGTGGGAATACAAAGAAGATACCGTTGCTGTTGTTGCTGCATTACAACAAGAGGGGGTAGAAGTCTGGGCCATCGAGCAAACAGAAAACGCCACCTTTTTAAATGATTACCAGCCTAGTTATGAAGGCAAAACAGCATTTGTTCTAGGGAACGAAGTTAAAGGAGTACAACAAGCGGTAATCGATCAAGCCACAAAGGTGCTTGAAATCCCTCAAGAGGGAGCAAAACACTCTTTAAATATCGCAGTGACGACCGGAGTGGTATGTTGGGATTTTTATCAAAAGTTAGGCGCAAAAAAAGGCGTACAATAACGGGAAGAAACCCTCTGGATCTTCGATAAAGTCAATTCCTTTTGTATTGAGCTCACAAATATTTAATGTGCTGTTTTCTTTCCATTGTAGATAGCCAGTTTCAATCTTTTGTAGGTAGTCATCGCTGATGTCCTGTTCAAAGTCTCTTCCGCGTTTTTCAATGTTTTTTTGAAGCTGGGGTACGCTTTGTACTAGAAAAAGGACTAGGTCTGGTTGAGGGAGACCTTCACTCACTTTCAAGTACTGTTTTTTATAGGCGTCAAAATCCCTTGCAGACAGGTTTTGCCGCGCAAAGAGTAAAGATTTTTCCAAACTAAAATCTGCAATCACTGTACGTGTATTTTTTTGACTAAAAAATGTAGTGAGCTGATGAATGCGTTCTTCTAAAAAAGCTGTTTCGACTTTAAGTGCATAGGTTTCTGGATCTTGATAAAAATCGGCGAGGTAGGGGCTGTCGAAAAAATTCTCGTGTAATAATGTACCCCCAACAGCTGCTTGTAGAAGCTGTGTAAAAGAGGTTTTCCCCACGCCAATATTTCCTTCTATGGCGACGAACTGTTGTCTTTTTGGAAGCATTAATTCGTCTTTTAGAGATGTAACATTAGCCTTGTCTTGAGAATCTGCTACGAGTTGTCGAATACTTTGTTTTAAGACAGGATGCTTAAAGTTTGGCGCAATTTCGGCGAGTGGAACGAGCACAAAATTTCTTTTTTCCACTCGTGGATGGGGGATAATGAGTTGTTCGGCATCAATGACTTTGTTTTCATAAAATATGATATCTAGGTCGATGGTTCTGGCTTGATAACCTTCTGCTTTTTTTCTTTCACGTCCCAATAAAGATTCAATGGCGAGTAATTCGTTTAAAACGTCTTGAGGGTTTAATGCTGTTTCTACTCCGACACAAGCGTTGAAAAACGCATCCCCTTCAAAGCCCCATGCGGGGGTTTCAACCACACTAGAGAGTTGTTTTACCCGTCCGATTCTATAAGTTATTAATCCAATCGCCAATTGTAAAAACATTTGACGGTCACCCATATTGCTTCCTAAAGAAAGATAAACCATACCTGTAATTGAGGGTTAAAAGTACGGAATACTCCAGCAGCAGTAAAGGCCGAAGAAACTATTTTTTTATTACCCTCGCCAGAGAATCAGCATAAGGAATATGTGCCTCTAAGGTTTTGATTCGTCTCTTACTTGATGGATGAGTGCTTAAAATTTATGGAGGGGCTTTTCCGCCGCTATTGGCCTGCATTCTTCGCCATACGTCTGCGGCTTCTTTAGGATCATAACCAGCAATGGTCATGTGCTCTAAACCTATTTTATCGGCTTCGATTTCGTGTTTCCTGCTAAATGGAAGAATGGCTCCAAGTTGACTCCCATAACCATAAGCTGCAAGGATTTTCTTGCGTTTCTCCTCGGGTTGTTTTTTCAGTACTTTTTGCGGCGATAAAGTCTAAACCCGTTTTGATCGCATTTGCACTCATACGATGTTCCCCATGGTCTGCAAGGGCATGAGCAACCTCGTGACCCATTATCGCTGCAATCCCGTCTGGGGTTTTTGCAATGGGGAGAATTCCGGTATAGAAGACTATTTTACCCCCTGGCATACACCAGGCATTTTTTTGATCATTTTGAATCAAATTGTACTCCCAGGCATAGTCTTTTAAAAATTTGGCTTGCCCTTTATGTTCAAAATATGCTTGCGCCGCAGCAGTTATTTTTTGACCAATGACCTTGATTTGACGGCTTTCTGTAGTGTTATTAACCGGAGGATTTTTTGAAATAAAAGAAGAATACTCGTTAAAAGCAACAGGGAAGACTTTTTCATTGCTAAAAAAATTGAGTGTTTTTTTACCCGTGTATTGATTAACTTTACAGGCAATACAACAGCAAAGCAAAAAAGTAAGCAGGCTTAATTTTTTCATAAGATTTGATTTGGGTTCAAATAAAGGTGACTTATTTAACTAAAAAAGAAGCAACTCTGTAACAAAAAGTGGAAATTTGCGCCTAATGTGTACACAATTTAAATTTGTAAGAAGATGAATTTTTTCAAAAGTTTTTTAGCCTCGGTTCTAGGAACAGTAGTCGCCTTTATATTTATTGGACTTTTATTGATGATGAGTGTTGCAGGCATCGCTACCGCTATTTCTTCAGAGGACAGTATTTCAGTTGATATTAGTGAGAATAGTTTGCTAGAGCTCGATCTAGATATCCCCATGTTTGACAATGTTGGTGCAACCCAAGATATTGAACAAGCTTTAGGGCTGGGTGAAGATGTATTAAAATATTACGATGTTATTCGCGCCATCCGCAAAGCGGCAAAAGACGATCGCATTAAAGGAATTGATTTACAAGCCCAATTTCCTTCTATGGGCTGGTCTCAAGCTCAGGGGATTCACAAAGCCCTTCAAGATTTTAAAGCAGAAGGGAAATTTATCTATGCTTATGGGGATTATTTTTCTCAGAAAGGATACTACATCGCCTCTGTCTCAGATTCTATTTTTCTACACCCTATGGGTGGGATGGAATTTAAAGGCCTTGCGGCCGAAGTGCTCTACTACAAAGACTTTCAAGAGGAGTATGGCTTTAAGATGGAAGTCGTGCGTCACGGAAAATACAAAAGTGCTGTAGAACCTTACCTTGAAAGTGAAATGAGTGAAGCAAATCGCACTCAGATTTCTTCTTTATTAAACAGTGTTTGGGAAAGTATAAGTGAAGCCATCGCTACTGGTAGAAATTTAACGCTAACCCAGTTAGACGAAATTGCGAATGGCTTAAAAGCGACACAACCAGAACACGCTCAAGCAAATGGTTTGATTGATGAATTAGCCTATGAAAGTGATTATGATGACAAACTCAAGAATGCCTTAGGGATTGAGTCAGATAGCCGTCTTAAAACTGTAAGTATAGGACAACTTATTTCTGGAAATGGTTTAGCAAAAAAAGGGGTACGTGAACGTATCGCCGTGATTTATGCACAAGGTCCAGTCTTGTATGGAGAAGGAAGTGAAAACATCATTGGGCAAGAGGTCTTTTTAAAAGCCATTGATCAAGCAGTGAAAAGTCGCCGAGTAAAAGCCATTGTTTTAAGGGTAGATTCTCCTGGCGGAAGTGCATTGAGTTCTGATATTATTTGGAAGGCTTTAGTCAAAGCCAAAAAAGAAAAACCCCTAGTTGTTTCTATGGGTAATGTCGCTGCCTCTGGTGGATATTATTTAGCAGTTGCAGGAGATGAAATCTATGCAAATGACATGACCATTACTGGTTCAATCGGGGTGTTTGCTACGGTTCCTAATATCAGAGAATTTACAGATGATATAGGGATTAATGTACAACATGTTGAAACCCATAAAAACGCCTTAGGCTATAGCGTTTTTGAAGCACCTTCTGGAGATTTTCGCGCCAGTATTAAAGAAGGAATTGAACATGTTTATGCCACCTTTAAACAACGTGTTGCAGATGGAAGAGGCTTGAGCCTTGACGAAGTTGAAGCTATTGGTCAAGGCCGCGTCTGGACCGGGAAACAAGCCCTTGAAAATGGCTTAGTCGACGGTTTAGGCGGAATGGATCAAGCCCTAGCCGCCGCTGCTAGACTCGCCGAAATAGAAGAGTATAATCTGGTTTCTTACCCTAAGATTGAACCAGAGCTAGAAGACATCTTTTCTGCCATGGGGCCATTTAGTAAAATCGAAGAAAAAATATTGGCCAACTATCCTAGTGAAATCAGTGTATTTTTAACTGGTTTAAAAACACAAGATGATCGCCCTAAAATGGAAATTCGTTTGCCTTATACGGTAGAAATTAAGTAATAAATGGATAAAAATGACAAGGCCTTAGCCCAAAAGATTTATCTCTATTTAGCGGCGTTGTTTATCACCTCTTTGGTGGTGTCGAATCTTATTTTCCAAAAGTTCTTTTTTTGGTATCCTTTTGATACAAGTATTATGGGGGTGTCCTTGTTTGAACTTTCTGTTGGGATCTTACCTTATCCCATCACCTTTTTAATCACCGACCTTATCTCTGAGATTTACGGACAAAAGCGGGCGAACCAAGTGGTGATTGCAGGAATATTTGCTTCCTTTTTTTCTATTGGGATTTTATTAGTCGCTGGAGCTGCTCCCGCTATTTCTACTTCTCCCATAGACAATGCGACTTTTACAAAGGTGTTTTCCCTTTCGCCTTTGGCTGTTTTAGCCTCCATGATTGCCTACCTCTTTGCCCAGTTTATCGACATTAGAATTTACCACTTCTGGAAAAAATTAACCGAAGGAAAACACCTTTGGCTCCGTAATAATTTTTCGACTTTTGCGTCACAAATTATTGATTCTGGTACAGTGATTTTGCTCTTGTGTCTCTTTGGGGTATTGCCCTGGAATTTGTTTTGGGGCTTAACCCTTTCGAGTATAGTCTTTAAGGTTTTTGTCGCGGCAATCGATACCCCTTTCTTATATTTGTTCGTCCATCTTTTTAGACGAAGATTTAATTTAAAAATTGGACAAGAAATCAATTTAGATTAGTCATGGATGAAAATCAACCTGTACGCATTAATAAGTACCTAAGCGAAATAGGGTATTGCTCCAGACGTGCTGCAGACAAGTTAATTGACGAAGGCCGCATCACAGTAAACGGAAAGCCTATAGAAATGGGCTTAAAAGTCACGCCAGTAGACGAGATTTCAGTCGACGGTATTGTGCTAGATCAAGCAGGAGATAAGCCTGTTTATATCGCTTTTAACAAACCCGTGGGGATTGTTTGTACAACAGATACTCGAGTAGAGAAAGACAACATCATTGACTATATCAATTTTCCAACCCGTATATTTCCCATCGGTCGATTAGACAAACCCTCTGAAGGATTAATCTTTTTGACCAATGATGGAGACATTGTCAATAAAATATTACGTGCCCGCAATCATCACGAAAAAGAATATGTGGTTACAGTGAACCGCCCCATCACAGAAGAGTTTATCCAAAAAATGGGTTCTGGGGTTCCTATTTTAGATACGGTAACACGTCCTTGTGAGGTAAAACAGACCCATAAAAAAGAGTTCAGTATTATTTTGACCCAAGGGTTAAATCGTCAAATTCGCCGTATGTGCGAATACTTCGATTATCGCGTCGTAACCCTTAAACGGGTACGTATTATGAATGTCTTCCTGGATGTTGGTAAAGGCAAATGGCGTCATCTTACAAAAAAAGAAATGGCAGAGATCAATCGACTGGTCGCCGATTCTGCAAAGACCTTCGAGGGTTAACTCAGCTTAAACTCAACGACTAAACCCTCATTGCTTCTCACATTAAAAACAGTGTTGTCTTCAAAGATGAGGTATTGTCCTTTGATGCCTTTTAAAACTCCACTGTATTGCTTCTCCTTAACAAGGTTGAGACTTTTTACTTTTTCTGGGTAGCGTTCTACAGGGAAGGGGAGAGTCGTCAAACCTTCGTCTTGAATAATATAAGGTTTCAACTCATTCGGTAAAGCATCAATCGCTTTGTTGCGCTCTAGGGTCCAGTCAATTTCTGGGACTTCATTAAACTGTAACATCTTTCGCCAGTTGGTCTTATCAGAAAAATGCTCTTTTAGGGCAACTTCTCCCACCCCTGCAAGATAGCGGTTAGGGACTTCTAATAAAGCCATCGCTTGATGAGCTCCTTGATCTATCCATCTTGTGGGGACTTGGCTCTTACGGGTAATCCCCACTTTAAGGTGACTAGAGAGGGCGAGATAGACAATATGGGGTTGTAATTGCACCTTTTTTTCATAGGCTAAATCTCTGTCTTCGATGTCTAAATGCGCCTTGCTTAATTCTGGACGCATGATCCAATCTCCCGCTTGCGGGCTTTCAAAAAAACACTTTTTACAAAAACCTTGTCGAAAAATGGGCTCCGTCTTTTGACAATTCAAACACTCATAACCTTTTAAGCTTAAGCGTAGACTTTTATTGATACTTTGATTCATGTTGAGCACATGATGGGGGAGGTCTAGGAAATATTGTACCTCTTGATCAACAGTAGTAAGCATTTTTTTAAGGACACCTGAGAACATATCGACGGAAAGAATTAAATTTATGCTAAAGATAAAGATTCTATGGCGATCCCCTTATTCAATTCCATTGCTTCTTGGTTTCTTAAGAAACGTATTCATCAAATTGAGTTGTTCATCAAATACCCCAATGAAGTGCAGCAAGAAGTGTTACAAGACTTATTAGGAATCGCCAAAAAAACAAAGATTGGCTATCAGCACGACTTTAGTTCCATCAATCAATATGCAGAATTTGCCTGTCGTATTCCTATTGTTACTTATGAAGACCTTGCAGAAGAAATTACCGCTGGGCGTCAAGGAGAGGACAATATACTTTGGCCAACTCCCATAAAATGGTATGCTAAATCCAGCGGAACCACTAATGCAAAAAGTAAGTTTATCCCCATGAGTGTTCAAGCGCTTGAAGACTGTCATTACAAAGCTGGGAAAGATATGCTTTCGCTCTATATCAACAATAATCCTGAAGCGCAGTTATTTAAAGGAAAAACCTTGCGACTAGGCGGTAGCCAGGAATTGTATCACAATGAGAAAAGTGCCTTTGGGGACCTTTCAGCCATCATGACAGACAACCTTCCTTTTTGGGCAGAACTCAACTGTACCCCCAGTTTAAAAGTGTCTTTGATGTCAGAATGGGAAGCTAAAATTCAAGCTATTTTAGAAGAGAGTTCACAAGAAAATGTCACTGGATTGATGGGCGTCCCCTCTTGGATGCTGGTCTTATTGCATAAATTGATCGCGCAAAATCCAGGTAAAAGCCTCAAAGATATCTGGCCTAATATTGAAGTTTATTTTCATGGCGGAGTTAGTTTTCGCCCTTACCGCCGTCAATTTGAAGCCCTGTTAAAAGATCATTCGCTGCAATTTTATGAAATTTACAACGCTTCTGAAGGCTTTTTTGCCATACAAGATCGCAATGATTCAGACGAGTTGTTGTTGATGTTAGACTATGGCATTTTTTATGAATTTATTCCTTTAGGAGAAGACGATTCTGCCATTATCCCTTTAGCTCAAGTGGAGTTAGGTAAACGCTATACCATCGTCATCACGACAAATGGGGGGCTATGGCGTTATAAAATTGGAGATGTTGTCAAGTTTACTTCTTTGACTCCCTACCGCATTCAAATTGCCGGAAGAACAAAGCACTATATCAATGCTTTTGGCGAAGAATTAGTGGTTGAAAATGCAGATCGTGCTATTGAAGTTGCGGCGCAACAATGTGCCGTTGAGGTGGTTGATTATACTGCTGCTCCTATTTTTATGGAAGGAAAACAAAAAGGCTGTCATCAATGGATCATCGAATTTAAATCCCCACCTAGGGAGCTCGATCTATTTCAGGCGACTTTAGACAAAGAATTGAAAAAACTCAATTCTGATTATGAGGCCAAAAGATATAAGGACATGACCATGGTTTCACCAAAAGTAACCTTGGCAAAGCAAGGTCTTTTTTATCGTTGGCTAGAACAAAAGAAGAAACTAGGGGGACAGCATAAGGTTCCTCGCCTATCTAACGACCGTAAATTAATGGATGTTTTACTAAAAATGAATACTTAAGAAACAGCTTTTAGCTTAGAGGTATTCGCTTTCTTTAACTGTTGTTCGGCATAAGTCTTAGTGACCTTAAGTTCTGTCAATTCACCCCCAGGCATTTCGAACATGGCGTGATTGAGAATAGCTTCACATAAAGAACGCAGTCCACGCGCTCCCAGATTGTATTCTAGTGCTTTTTCGACAATATAGTCTAAGGCTCCTGCGGTAAACTCTAATTTAATCCCATCGAGTTCAAACAGTTTTTCGTACTGCTTAGTCAAGGCGTTTTTGGGTTCAGTTAAAATAGAACGCAAGGTTTTACCATCTAAAGGGTGCATAAAGGTTAGTACAGGTAAGCGCCCAATGATTTCTGGGATTAATCCAAAGGATTTTACATCCTTAGGGTTAATGTATTGCAGTAGATTATCCTTGTCAATTTCTTCGGTAGAAGAAGCTGTTTTATAGCCTATGGCTTGAAGGTTGAGACGTTTATTTATTTCTCTTTCTATCCCGTCAAAAGCACCCCCAGCAATAAATAATATATTAGAAGTATCTACTTCAATAAATTTTTGATCAGGGTGTTTGCGTCCCCCCTTTGGAGGCACATTGACAACTGTGCCTTCTAATAACTTTAATAAAGCTTGTTGCACCCCTTCTCCAGAAACATCACGGGTGATGGAAGGGTTATCCCCTTTACGGGCAATCTTGTCAATCTCATCGATAAATACAATTCCTCTTTGAGCGTTTTCTACGTCATAGTCTGCGGCTTGTAAGAGACGGGTTAAGATACTTTCAACATCTTCACCCACATATCCTGCTTCTGTTAAAATAGTGGCATCCACAATCGCTAATGGAAGTTGAAGCATTTTAGCGATGGTTTGTGCTAAAAGGGTTTTTCCTGTTCCAGTTTGTCCAACAAGGAGAAGGTTACTCTTTTGAATTTCAATTTCCTCCTCCACCTTTGGATTTAGGATTCTTTTGTAGTGATTGTATACCGCCACAGAAAGGACTTTTTTAGCGTCTGTTTGTCCAATGACAAATTGATCTAAAAAGGTTTTGATTTCTTTAGGCGGCTTGAGTTCAAAACTCGATGAGGACTGATCTTCGTCTGTACCTTCTTCAGAAACAATTCCGTGCGCTTGTTCGATACAACGATCACAAATATGTGCATCTAAACCAGCGATTAAAAGGTCTGTTTGTGGTTTAGCGCGACCGCAAAAGGAACAACTTAATTCTTCACTCATTGAGCTGTGTTTTTATTTTGATAACACCTCGTCGACCATGCCATAAGCTTTGGCCTCTTCAGCTTTCATCCAGTAATCGCGATCACTGTCTTGGTTCACCTTTTCAAAGGTTTGTCCAGAGTGCTTTGCGATAATTTGGTACAACTCATCTTTGAGTTTTAAGATCTCTCTTGCTGTGATTTCAATGTCAGATGCTTGTCCTTGAGCTCCTCCTAAAGGTTGGTGGATCATCACACGAGAATGGGGTAGCGCTGTGCGCTTTCCTTCTTGCCCTGCACAAAGTAATACAGCTCCCATAGAAGCGGCCATTCCTGTACAAATTGTTGCCACATCTGGCGTGATATACTGCATGGTGTCATAGATTCCCAGTCCAGCATAAACGCTTCCTCCAGGAGAGTTGATATACATTTGAATGTCGCGTTTAGGGTCAACACTTTGTAAAAACAATAATTGTGCTTGAATTACATTAGCGACTTGATCATCAATCCCTGTTCCTAAAAACATAACACGATCCATCATCAATCTTGAGAAGACGTCCATTTGAGCAACATTCATTTGACGCTCCTCAATGATATAAGGGGTCATGCTACTTGTGATTTTATCAAAATGCATGGCGCTAATACCATGGTGTTTTGTGGCGTACTTCTTAAATTCTTTTCCGTAATTCATTTGCAATATTTTTTATATAACTAAAGGTACACAAATTTATTGTGCCGCCCCATAAGCCTCTTTTACAAAGGCGTCATAGTTAACTTTTTTCACCTTAAGGTTTGCGTTCTCTTTATAGAAGTCTAATAATTTCTTACTCATCAATTGATCAGACAAACGCTTTGTTTCTTCTTGATTACTAAAGATACGTGTAGTGATATCTTCTAAGTCTTTATCAGAAGGGTCAAGTTGACCATATTGTGCCATTTGTTGCTTAATCATTCCTTTAGCAAATTCTTGTAATTCTTCAAACTGAATTTGTAAGTCGTGCTCTTTGATCAATGCACCTTCGATTAATTGATAGCGAATACCTTTTTCTGATTTTTCGTATTCCTCTGCTGCCTCTTCTTCTGTTAAAGGCTGTTCTCCGGTGTTTTGCAACCAGCGAACTAAGAATTCTTTTGGTAAATCAAACTTGGTTTGGTCGATTAAACTATCGGTTACGTCATTGAGTAACTTTTGCTCAGTTTGTTGTTCGAATTGTTTTTCAACCCCTTCTTTGATTTTGTCTTTTAAGTCAGTCACATTTTTTACTGTTCCTGGCTCATACAATTTGTCAAATAATTCTTGGTCAAGGTCAGCAAGGGTGCGTTTGTTTGCTTCTGTAACGCTCACCGTAACTTCTTTAGGCGCCTCTTCTAGTTTGTCTACTGTAATGCCTAGCGCACGAGCTAAAGTCTGATCTTCTTTAAACAAACCTTTGGTCTTTAAAGTGATCGTATTATTTAATCCTGCAGCTTTTAAAGCGTCTAAGTTTTTCTTTCCTTTTAATTGGTCCCACTCAACAGTTGTGGTTGCGTCGATTTCAGCTTCTTCGTTAGTTACTTTAAGACTAAGTTCAAGGCCTTCTTCTACCGCGGTTTGGGCTTCGATTTTCCCGTATTGTTTTTGCAAGTATTGTAGCTGCTCATCAATCATTTTCTTGTCTGCTTCGATTTGAAATTGAGTAACGGCTTTTTTGCCTTTGATTTTAACCTCAAAGCTAGGGGCAAGGCCTAATTCAAATTCAAAAGAGAGGCTCTTTGCCTTCCAATTGATTTCATCCTGCATCACAGGAAGTGGGTTACCTAATAATTCAAGCTTTTCGTCTTGAATGTATTTATTGAGGTTTTCTTGCAAGAGTTTGTTCACCTCGTCTGCTGTAACGGCAGTTTCGTATTGTTTTTTAATCATTCCCATAGGGACATGACCTTTTCTAAATCCAGGGATATTAGCGTTTTTACGGTAATCTTTTAAAATATCATCTACCTTTTGGGCGAAATCATTTTGTTCGATTGAAATAGCTACTTTTGCGTTTAGGGCATCGACGTCTGTTCTAGTAATTTGCATGAATTTTTTCTCAATAAATTAGGGCGCAAAAATAAGGCATTAAAATGGTTCTACAAACCTGAATTCAAGGAGATTTCATGCTTTTTTGGCTTCGTCTAAAAATTGGGTGGTAACTTCCAAAATAAAATGTTACATTTGCAGCCTGAATTAATAACCCCGAGCGTCGGGCACGCTCAAAATTAATATGATATGCCAGTAAAAATTAGATTACAAAGACACGGAAAGAAAGGAAAACCATTTTATTGGGTAGTAGCTGCAGATGCACGCGCAAAGCGTGATGGGCGTTACCTAGAAAAAATTGGAACTTACAATCCTAATGCTAATCCTGCAACGGTTAACATCGACGTTGACTCTGCAGTTAAATGGTTAGAAAACGGTGCACAACCTACAGATACTGCAAGAACATTATTATCTTATAGAGGTGTAATGTTGAAGCATCACTTAAATGGTGGTGTGGCTAAAGGAGCTCATACGCAAGAAGAAGCAGATGCTAAATTTGAAGCCTGGGTAACTGAAAAAGAAGCTAAAATTCAAGCGAAAGTTGATGGTTTAACCAAAGCTGAAGCTGATGAACGTGCAAAAGCACTCGCTGCCGAAAAAGAAGTGAACGAAAAACGTGTTGCTGACGCCAAAGCGATCGAAGAAGAAGCGATCGCTGCAGAAGCTGCTGCAAAAGCAGAGGCCGAAGCCGAAGCTGCTGCTAAAGAAGCTCCTGCTGCCGAAGCTAAAGAAGAAGTTCCTGCTGCCGAAGCTGCTGCTGAAGAAGCATCAGAGGAAGCTGCTGAAGACGCTCCTGCTGCTGAAGAAGCATCAGAGGAAGCTGCTGAAGACGCTCCTGCTGCAGAATAAATTATCTTACGATGAAGAAAGAAGAATGCTTCTATCTAGGAACCATCGTATCAAAATTTAGTTTTAAGGGAGAAGTGCTAGCTAAGCTAGACACAGACAATCCCAAGGACTTTACTGAATTGGAATCAATTTTTGTCGAAGAAAAGCAAAGATTAGTTCCTTTTTTTATTGAACGTGCTCAATTGCAAAAGTCGCAACTCTTGCGCATTAAATTTGAGGACATAGCGACAGAAGAAGAAGCAGATCACTTGCTAAAAAAAGACCTTTATCTTCCCTTAGCCGTTTTACCCATTCTAGAAGGCAATAAGTTTTATTATCACGAAGTCATTGGTTTTACCATAGGCGAAGAAGAACAAAATCCACTAGGAGAAATTACAGGGGTGATCGATCAAACTGCACAAGCGCTCTTTCAGATAAAAGCTGAAAAAGAAATCCTGATTCCCATTCACGACGATTTTTTAGTAAAGGTCGATAGAGCGAATAAACACATCACAGTAAAGCTTCCCGAAGGTTTTATTTCCCTTTACCAATAAATGGATGCTTCTTTTTTTCAGTTTCAACAATTTGCTGTCCGTCAACGGGATAGCGCGATGAAGATTGGCACAGATGGGGTGCTTCTTGGCGCCTGGAGTGAAATAGATTCCAGTGCTAAAAAGGTTTTAGATATAGGAACAGGAACAGGTTTAATAAGCCTAATGCTCGCCCAGCGTTACCCAGAGATCACCATAGATGCCATTGAATTAGATCAAGCTGCGGCGGGCGAAGCCACTTTTAATTTTGCGCAAAGTCCATGGGCGAAGCGATTAAACTGCACAGCCAAGTCTTTACATGATTTTCGCGAAGTTTCTTTGTTCATTTATGACCATGTTATTTGTAATCCGCCTTTTTATCAAGGGACCTATGCCATCAAGGATGTCGGAAGAGACCAAGCCCGTAACCATGCGTTTTTGCCTTTAATAGAGCTTTTTGCTGGGATAGGTCAATTGCTGTCCTCACAAGGGAGTTGTAGTGTAATTTTACCGATTGAGCATAAAAAAATGGCGACACATGAAGCCGAAAAAAACGGGCTTTACTTAAGCCGTTTTACTGCGGTAAAAGGAAATGAGACTGCGCCAGTTAAGCGTGCATTACTGTCCTATTCTCGTTTAGCTAACAGCTGTGAATCCACGGTGCTAACACTTGAAATAGCCCGTCATCAACGCACTAAAACACATCAAGAATTAGTGGCTGATTTCTATTTACCTAAACCTTAAAAGTCAAAGACAAAACCAAACGAGGGTAGGGGAGTTTCTGTACGGTCAGTGTCGATAAGGACTAAACTCCTAGGGACGACTTCCGAGCCATCTTCATTACGGGCTAGCCCGTATTCTTGTGGGCGTGGAACTGCATTTGCTAGGAAGTTTTGAACTTCGAAATAGAAGTTAAAAGATAGCCGTTTGAAATTCCATTTCTTGTCAATACGAATATCTCCTTGACTAAAGGCATCAAGCGTTACCTCTCCTAAACCGTTATAATCCAATACAATGCGTGGATAAGCGGCAAGACTCGCGGCTATATCTGTGGGAACATATGGTGTTGCTCCGGCATAGCGATAACGCAAAGACACTTCCCAGTTGCGTTTAAATTTATATCCACCAGTAAATGAGAGCAAATTTCTGCTGTCCCATACAGTGGGGAGTAAAGGTCCGTTAGCGCGGCTAAACTCGCTAAAGAAGTGAGTGTAGGCGAGTACTCCGTAAAAGTTTTTGGTTAGCTTTTGTTGGAATAAAACTTCGACACCCGTACTTTTTCCCTCTCCGGTATCGACTACGGGTTCATTTCCTAAGACTTCAAACCCTCCTCCTTTATTGGCGAGTGAAACTTGGTCAAAAACAGAAACAGGATATTGACTGTAGTCTTTGATAAAACCTTCTACTGTGATACGAGCAGTTGGGGACCAGTTGTATTCTACCCCAAAGACATAATGGTCACTCTGGGTATAACGGTTGTTTTTATTGATAAAATTTCCTTGTAAGTCTTGAAAGCCTAACATGGTATAGGTTGGCATTTTATAGTAGCGCCCCACAGAAGCGTTGAGCTTCCATCGTTGATCTGAAGAAAGTTGATAGCTGGCCGCAATTCTTGGAGAAAGATTATCGATTAAAGAAGATCCCGTTGTAAAACTATCTGCATCAAGCCTTAATCCAAAAGAGAGCGATAGTTTATCGTCATAATAAGAACGACTCGCTTTTCCAAAAAAGCCATATTTCATAAAGTCGATCGAGGTGGCATAATTGAAGTTTTCTAGTAGCCCGAGGGTAGCATTAGAATAGTTCGACAATTGCACGTTTGCCCCATAGCTAAATTTCCAGTCAGTAGAGAACTGGGTTAACTGCGTTCGAAGTTTTGTTTCGTGTTCTACCGCATCATTTTCAAAGAGTAGACCTGTTTGATTTTCATTGTCAGAAAAACGGCTAAATACATTTTGAAGGCGATTTGTACTTAGGGTTGTTTGCATGCGTCCATTCCCGCTCTTGAATTTTCGTTTCCACGAGAGCCCCACAGTGGAGGTTTTTTGTTGGATGATAGGAACCTGTTCTATGGTCGATTGTTGTTCTGCATCAAATTCATCTGGGGCAACAACAGAAAAGTCGTCAATAGACCCTAGACCAATAAAGCTAATACTGTTAAAAGCATCAATGGTGTGATTGATTTTCCATTGATAATCCCAGTAGTCTGGGCGAATAGGAAGTCCTACTAATTCAAAGATAAACTGTAAATAGCTGCGTCTAGCAGAGAGCATTAAAGTGGTATTTGAACGTTCCTTATCTCCTTTAAATAAAGGAGTGTTTAAGGTAAAACCAGCTTCACTTGCTCCTATGCGAACTTTAGTCGCCATCTTTGTTGCATTTCCATCTCGCTGTTCAAATGCTAATACCCCCGAAAGGGGATTGTCATATTCTGCACCAAAAGCCGAACTAGATAAGGTTACTTCTCTTACAAAATCAACATTGAGCATCCCTACAGGACCTCCTGCACTTCCTTGAGTGCTAAAGTGATTGATATTAGGAATTTCAACTCCGTCGAGGTAATAAACACTTTCATTTGGTGCCCCTCCTCGAATGATAAAGTCGTTTCTAAACCCTCCTATGGAAGGAGAAATACCTGGTAAACTTTGGGCAACCTTTGCAATATCATTGTTTCCACCGGGGTAGGTTTCAATTTCTACTGCAGACAAAGATTGTGTTGAAAGTGGAGTTTCTGTGCTGGTGCGGAAAGGGCTTTTTGCGACCACGACTTCGTTCAATGTTTCAGAAAGTTCTTCCAGTTTAAAAAGCAAGTCTGCTGTTCCGACCGATTTTACGATCACATTGAATTTTGTTTGCGAGGCAAAGCCTAAGAAACTAGCGGTGATATTATAGGTTTGAGGAGGAATATCATTGAGGGTAAAATATCCTTCTGCATCTGTGATCACACCAATGGAAATTCCTTCAATGATTACTGTTGCGCCTTCTAGTGGAAGAAGACTTTTCTCGTCAATTACTTGACCCAATAAACTTCCATTATTTTGTGCATTAAGGGAAAATAAGCCAAGGAGCAAAAGTATTGTAAGAAAACGATTGATCATCTTTTTTTGGTAAAAGTAAGCTTGATAAAGTTAAGCCCCAAAAAAATGTTTAATAATATTTATGTTTTAGTTAAACAAAATTATTAATTCTTTTTTCGTTTCTTCTTTTTATTTGCTTTTTCTAGTTCTCTAAGTTTCTTTTCTTCCTGCTGTAATTCATATTCTAGTCTTAGCCCCTCTAAGTCCTCTGAAGAGATGGTTTCTTGGTCAGGGGCTTGAAGCGCCCCATCTTCGATATTAAACTCTTTTTTATCGGTTTGCTGCCGCATAATTTCTTTTGCTGTCTTAAGGTTGTAATATACCTTAGGGTCGATCATTTTATTGGCGACATAGTTTTCTTTTTTCTTTTTATCCCAGCGAATAAAAATGAATCCACTTTGTGATTCCTCGTCATAGATTACCCTAAAAATTTTGGCATTATTTGGTAGGGTTTGATAGACTTCAATTTCGTCAACTGTATAGCCAGCAAGAGACATTAGGTCATTGACGAAATATTTTTGACCAAGCGTAGTTTTGTCATTAATAGGGCCTTGAAAAGAATCATCTTCAGTCTGATCTAAATCCATTGATTGTGCAACAATTGTTTCTCCAAACAAGATTAATAGTGCGAACAAAAATTTAAAGTTCATTATTTGATTTTGTTTTAAAGTACAAAAAAATAAAGAACAAAGTTGGAGCATAAAGCAAGGTTTCAATACCGTGTAAGAGATCGCTTTTTAAATAAAATCGATTTACCCCTATAAGAGATGCAGTAATGCTTAACATTACAAGCCCAGTGGTAAAATAACCCACAGATCTCGATCTGCGTTGAAGGTAGACAATAATACTCAAGGCAGTAGCAAAGCTTAATGTTGCTGAGTAAATGATAATGGGAATAAACAACTCTTTTAAGTAAGGTTTAATAAAAGTCATAAGTATAACAAAGTAAATCCCATATATCACTAGTGGGAGGGCGTATTTCCATTTTCTTAATGATTCTCCTAATGATTTGTCCAATTCTCTGTTCAAGGTAATACAGAAAAGAATCGAAGCCCCCCAATATGCCATTAATGCCGAGACGAAATATTAAAAGTCGTCACTTATTACAATTACATCACCTATCAAACAAAAGGTTAAGATAAAGTAAATCGCTTGATCTTTTTCTACCTTAATGTGGTAGTCATAGAGGAGCGATAAGGTAAGCAAAGGAATAAAGATTAAAGCAATTTGTTCTAACCCTAGCGCCCTCATAGTAATGATAATAATTGTAGCCGATACAAATAACGCTCTGACATAAGGAGAAAGATGGGATTTCAACACGGGTTAAGCTTTTTTGGGTGATTGATTAAACATAAAATAGAGACATATAAATTAACACCTACCTATCAAAATAATGATATTATTTTTACAATAAAATAAATACATAAAAAAATACACTAATATTTTTTCGCTAAAAAAGTAGCGATCAAAAATTGTGCAGGAATATAGGTTGCCATCACCCACGGTCCAAACACCTTTTGCTTAAAATAAAACGCATCAAACGCAATCAGACTATCTGAAATAACAAATAACAAACAGCCTGAAGCGAGGTATAGGGCTGTTTTTGTTTCTTTTTCTAGAGCGATTAAAACGCCTAGAAATCCTGTAACAGTTAAGGTGGCTGCATATAAACTTACTGGGACTTGAAGTGGACCCAATTGGGGTGACATTAAAAGGAGCATAAAGCATAAATAGCCTCCCAATAATAACAGTGGAAGTAAGGTTTTTTTCTTTTTAAGTTGCCTTAATAAACCATCGCCTAAATGCTTTAGCATTAAACGGCAGTAAATAATTTGAGTTAACCAGAATGCAGCAATTCCTGTTACGAAGAATTGGCTTCCTTCTGGGATTAAAAAAAGATCTCCTAGCCAAGAGAAAAAGAGCGCAATTAAATACAGGCGAGAGGGAGAATAACAACTCCATACATACCCCATCAAGGATGGAATGATCAGCGCTTTACTTGCGTGAGCAAGTAGGCCTATTTGCAAGACTTGACCACTAATATTTGATATCCCAGTGACAAGAAAAAACAAAAGAAAGAGGGTTTTACTTTGCACCCTTCTAAGTTATACTTTTTTCACCACATAAGTGACGACTCCCCAAATGATAAGTTGATTGTCTTCGGTAACTCTAATGGGTTTATAGTTGGGGTTTTCAGGCATTAGATAAATGCATTCTGCTTCAACTTTAAGGCGTTTTACGGTAAACTCTCCGTCGATAAAGCAAACAGCAATAGCGTTATCTTCAGGTTCTTTACTGCGATCAATGACCAGTAAATCGCCATCATCTAATCCCGCCCCCTGCATGGATTGTCCATCTACCCTTGCATAAAAAGTAGCTTCTTCGTTTTTAACCACTTCTTGATCAATACTAATGCGCAATTCCTTAAAATCGTCTGCTGGCGATGGAAACCCCGCTGAAACCCCAGTGTGGGCTAATGGCATGTCTTTATAGCTCTGGTCATTTGGTTTAAAAAAAACAAGGTTGTTTTGGGCTTCTTTCATTATTTATTGTGGGAATAGACGCGAATTACATCGCTTAGTTCGGTGGTGAAACGCGGCGAGAGGTGTTCTTGTCTCATCTTCCATGTTTTATTGAGATCTTGATTGCCTAGTTTAATGCGATGAGGACCAAAACGACGATGCAAACGATCGATGGTTTGCATAAGGGGGTCGTGCTTGTTTTGGTCGGCGTGAAAAAGGTTGAGTTGTCGCTCATTAGAAGGGCTTAAGCCCATTAAAATAACGCCTGCTTTTTTGTAATCAATCCCTGTTTTAAAAATATTTTTTAATCCAAAAGTAGCATACTGCGATAGGATAATACTAGAATCTGTAGTATAGGGTAGGGTGACGACACAGCTATTGCGGTATTGTTCACTTCCCTCTTTGTGGGGATTACTGCGTACAAAAACCATTAAAGCAGAGCAGCTGCTTTTTTGTTGGCGTAATTTTTCGGCACAGCTAGTGGCATAAGTGGCAATGCGCTCTTCGACTTCCCAAAAATGCGATAAAGTAGATTGAAAACTACGGGTAGTGGCGATGGACTTTTTAGCGGGTTGCGCGTCTTCTAATTGAATATAGGAAAGCCCCAGAAGGTCTTTTTTTAATCTTAACTCGAGTACGCTCATGTGTTTGCGAATCCAGCTATCTGGGAGGTTAGAAAAGTCATAGGCTGTTTTGACACCTTGTTGTTCTAAGCGTTTAGCGTGTTGTCGTCCAATGCCCCAAATGTCTTTTACGGCAGTCCACTTTAAGGCTTTGATCCGTTGTTCATCGGTTGCCATTAGATAAACACCACCAGTTTTTTGGCTGTATCTTTTAGCGATCTTATTCGCAATTTTAGCCAGCCCTTTGGTGGGCGCAATCCCTACTGAAACAGGAATGCCTGTCCATTGTTGTACTTGTTTTTTCATGGCGCGACCCTGCGCATCAAGATCAAAATGTTCAAAGCCTTTAAATTGTAGAAAGGCTTCGTCTATGCTGTAAATTTCAATGTCTGGAGTATAGGTTTTTAGGATTTTCATCACGCGACTACTCATGTCGCCATAAAGCGGGTAATTCGAAGAAAACACCTTGATGTTCTGGCGGCTAAAGATGTCTTTGTATTGAAAGGCAGGAGCACCCATAGGAATGCCTAATGCTTTAGCTTCATTACTTCGTGCGATAACACAACCGTCATTATTCGATAGAATAACCACGGGTTTCCCCTCCCATTGTGGTTGAAAAACCCGCTCACAAGAAGCATAAAAATTATTACAATCTACCAGTGCGAACATGAGTCAAAAATACATATTTATCGTGCTAAAAAGGTCTGATATAAGGGCTTAATTTTTCGATTTCTTCCCCTTGTTTCTCTTAGTGAGTAAAAACTTAGCTTTGTTATATTATAACACTAAAAAAATGCTTGTAAAAAGTAAAGCAGGGGAGGTATTTGCTTGAATTAAATGTTGTAATTTTGATTTTAGATTTGATAGATCCAACAATAATGGATAAATATTCTTTTTTGAACGCGGCGCATACAGCACATTTTGCGCAATTGTACGATCAGTACTTACAACATCCCGATAGTGTAGAGCCTAGTTGGCGTGCATTTTTTCAAGGCTTTGATTTTGGAATTGAAAACAGTGATCATGGAACTGCTGGAGAAGTTGCTCCAGAAGTGCCAGAACATTTGCAACGAGAATTTAAAGTGGTTCAGTTGATTGATGCTTACCGTAAAAGAGGGCATTTGTTTACTAAAACCAATCCGGTGCGGGATCGACGTACTTATCACCCCAATTTAGCCCTTGAAAACTTTGGTTTAACCCAGGCAGATATCAACGAGACTTTTAATGCAGGGGAGACCATGGGAATAGGTCCATCTACTTTGGCTAAAATCATTGATCACCTCGAGCAAATTTATTGTGACTCTATAGGGGTAGAGTATATGTATATTCGAGATCCTGAAAAAGTCAACTGGATTCAGCAGCGCTTAAATATTAATAATAATCACCCTGTTTTTTCTACAGAACAGAAAAAACATATCCTTAAAAAACTCAATCAAGCCGTTTCTTTTGAAAACTTTTTGCATACTAAATATGTAGGGCAAAAGCGTTTTTCTTTAGAAGGAGGAGAATCATTGATCCCAGCCCTAGACGCAGTTGTAGAAGCAGCAGCAGATCAAGGAGTGGAAGAGTTTGTGATGGGAATGGCACATAGGGGTCGTTTAAATACACTGACCAATATCTTTGGCAAATCAAGCCGTGATATCTTTTCAGAGTTTGATGGGAAAGACTATGAAGAAGTCGTCTTTGATGGGGATGTTAAGTATCACCTTGGGTGGACTTCTAAGCGCAGTACAGATAACGGTAAAAAAATCAATATGAATATTGCTCCAAACCCTTCTCACCTTGAGACAGTAGGAGCGGTTGTTGAAGGAATCACACGTGCTAAGCTTGAAAATAAATACGACTTTGATACGAATAAAGTACTGCCGATTATTGTGCATGGTGATGCAGCTATAGCAGGACAGGGCTTACCCTATGAAATTGTTCAAATGGCCCGTTTAAAAGGATATGGAACTGGAGGAACTGTCCATATTGTAGTAAACAATCAAATTGGATTTACCACAAATTACCTTGACGCAAGATCTTCTACTTATTGTACAGATGTTGCCAAAGTTACCCTTTCACCCGTATTACACGTCAATGCAGATGATGCCGAAGCAGTCGTACACGCGACTTTATTTGCCTTAGATTATCGCATGAAGTTTGGTCGTGATGTCTTCATCGATTTATTAGGCTATCGTAAATATGGACACAACGAAGGGGATGAACCTCGTTTTACGCAGCCCAAATTGTACAAAGCAATTTCAAAGCATAAAAATCCTAGAGATATTTATGCAGCTCAACTTATTGAACAAGGGATTATCTCTCAAGCTGACATCAAGCAAATGGAAAAAGAGTACAAAGACTCTTTAGAAATTGATTTAGCTGACTCTCGTAAAATTGAAAAAACCGAAATCACTCCCTTCATGCAAGACGAATGGAAGGGTTTTGTTCGAGTAGACGAGTCTAAGATGATGCAGCCTGTAAAAACAGCCGTTGATAAAAAAACCTTAACCAAGGTAGCTAAGGCAATCACAGAACTCCCTGCCGATAAAAAATTCTTGCGAAAGATTGAAAAATTAATCGGTGATCGCAAGCGCATGTTCTTTGAAGATGATGCGATGGACTGGGCCATGGGAGAATTGTTGGCTTACGGAAGTTTGCTTGTAGAAGGCCATGATGTTCGTATATCTGGACAAGATGTAGAACGCGGAACCTTCTCTCACAGACACGCCATTGTTAAGGCAGAAGAGTCTGAAGAAGAAAACATTTTACTCAACCATGTACAAGAAGACCAAGGTCGTTTAAGAATTTATAACTCCCTTTTATCTGAATATGGTGTTTTAGGTTTTGATTATGGTTATGCGATGGCAAGCCCAAATGCTTTAACCATCTGGGAAGCGCAGTTTGGAGACTTTTCTAACGGGGCGCAAATCATGATCGATCAATATATCTCTGCTGCCGAAGATAAATGGAAACTTCAAAACGGAATTGTCCTTCTTTTGCCACATGGCTATGAAGGTCAAGGTGCAGAACATTCTTCTGCACGCATGGAACGCTATTTACAATTATGTGCAAAAGACAATATGTTTGTTGCAAATTGTACTACGCCAGCAAATTTATTTCATCTTTTACGACGTCAAGTAAAATCAAATTATCGCAAACCTTTAGTCGTATTCACACCAAAAAGTCTTTTGCGTCACCCACAAGTGCTGTCGCCATTAAAAGACTTTACCTCATGGAATTTCCAAACCTTAATTGAGGATGCAACAGTTGATTCTAAAAAAGCTAAGAAACTTGTTTTCTGTGCAGGGAAATTCTACTACGACCTATTAAAAGAACGCGAAGAACGCGGAATCAAAGATGTTGCTCTTGTTCGCCTTGAACAACTATTCCCTTTACCGGTTGATGAAATCAATGCGCAGATAGAAAAATACACCGCCGTGACCGATGTGGTCTGGGCACAAGAAGAACCCCGTAATATGGGGGCATGGTCTCATATATTATTACATATGCCTGAAGCTGGAAGCTTTAGACCAGCCACACGTCGTTTTTATGGAGCACCTGCTGCAGGTAGTGCTACTAGATCAGCAAAACGACACAAAGAAGTCATTGACTATGTCTTTGACGAAACAAAAGATAATTTTATTCGTAAAACAAAATAATTCACTTAAACACACTCCCGATGATTTTAGAAATGAAAGTCCCATCTCCAGGAGAATCAATTACTGAAGTAGAAATTGCACAATGGCTTGTTGCCGACGGGGATTATGTCGAAAAAGATCAAGCAATTGCAGAGGTCGATTCTGACAAAGCAACCCTTGAACTCCCTGCAGAAGTTAGCGGAACCATTACCCTTAAAGCAGAAGAAGGAGACGCTGTCGAAGTAGGCCAAGTGGTGTGTTTAATTGATACAGAAGGACAACCCACCGAAGGCGCAACTGCGCCCGCTGATGAAGCAGCGCCTGTTGAAGAAGCACCAAAGGCAGAACCAGCACCGGCATCAGCTGCAACTTATGCTTCTGGAACAGCCTCACCCGCTGCTAAAAAGATCCTCAATGAAAAAGGAATTGAAGCTACAGCTGTAAAAGGCACAGGAAGAGATGGCCGTGTAACAAAGCAAGATGCAATTGATGCAGTTCCATCTATGGGAACACCCCCTGCTCATGGTTCAAGAGAAACTGGAACAAAGAAAATGTCTTTATTGCGTCGCAAGGTGGCTGAACGCTTAGTAAACGCTAAAAACGAAACAGCCATGTTAACGACCTTTAACGAGGCGAACATGACCCCTATTTTCAATTTGCGTAATCAATACAAAGAAGAGTTCAAAGAGAAACACGGAGTAGGTCTTGGGTTTATGAGTTTTTTTACTAAAGCAGTTGTTCGTGCTTTACAAGAATTTCCAGATGTTAACTCTATGATTGATGGAGATCATCAAATCAAGTTTGATTACTGTGATATAAGTGTTGCAGTATCTGGACCAAAAGGCCTTATGGTACCAGTAGTAAGAAATGCAGAAGGACTTTCTTTTAGAGGAGTAGAAGCAGAGATTAAGCGTTTAGCCATTCGTGCTCGTGATGGAGAAATTACTGTTGACGAAATGACTGGCGGAACCTTTACCATTTCAAACGGTGGCGTATTTGGTTCCATGTTATCTACTCCTATTATCAATCCTCCACAATCAGGAATTCTAGGAATGCACAATATTATTGAGCGTCCAATTGCTGTTGAAGGGAAAGTAGAGATCCACCCTATGATGTACCTCGCCCTTTCTTATGATCACAGAATTGTCGATGGTCGTGAGTCGGTAGGTTTCTTAGTCGCAGTAAAAGAAGCGTTAGAAAATCCAGTTGAGTTATTAATGGACAACGATCTCAAAAAAGCTTTAGAGCTTTAAAACCAACTGCTCTCATTCAAATAAAGGCAACATTGATGATAATCGATGATTGCCTTTTTTTTGTGTAAAATATCTGCTCCTATAATCCCGTCGATTTTCTCTTCTTCTTGTTTTGCTAGGGCAGCATTTATAGTGTCCATGTCAATTAGCATAAAGCTGAGGTGATGAATCTCTTTGTCTAAATAGTACAAACTACTTTTATGACTTGACTGGGCAAATAGTTTTTCTTGACCTGCACCTTGTAGGGGTAGGTTGTCGCCTTCTGCTTCCAAATTAAAATAATCTGCACGTGTTTTGTCTACACAGCTATTCGACGCTCCAGTGTCAATTAAAAATACAGCTGTTTTTCCATTTAGTGTAAATTCTCCGATTAAGTGTTGACTTTTAGAAAATCTTAAAGGAATTTTTATTTGAGCAGTAGAAGTATTGAAAGGATTTTTCATGGGAAATAAAGATACTTATTTGATAAGGAAAAAACGAAAGCTGTATTTTTGCACCATGAAAATGATTGACACCCATACCCATTTATATGTTGAAGCTTTTGATGAGGATCGCGATGAAGTAATTCAACGCGCTATAGCAGAAGGCGTTGGTGAATTTTATTTACCGGCAATAGACAGCACTTACACCCAGCGCATGTTGGATCTTGAGAAGGCTTATCCAGAAAATATTCGTTTGATGATGGGCTTGCATCCTACCCATGTAAAAGAAAATGTTGAAGAAGAACTTCAGCATGTAAAAGAAATGCTCGATCAGCACGCTTATGTCGCTGTGGGCGAAATTGGGATTGATCTCTACTGGGATAAAAGTACTTTAGCTGCCCAGCAAAAGGCATTTGATCAACAAATTAAATGGGCCAAAGAAAGAAAGCTGCCCATAGTCATTCATTGTCGCGATGCATTTGAAGAAGTTTTTGAGGTGTTAGAGGACAATAAAGGAGACGATCTTTTTGGGATTTTTCACTGTTTTACAGGAACCATAAAGGATGCTCAACGCGCCATTTCTTATAATTTAAAGTTAGGAATAGGCGGTGTGGCTACTTTTAAAAACGGGAAAATAGATCAGTTTTTAGCGCAGTTACCACTTACTTCTTTAGTTGTGGAGACAGATGCGCCCTATTTAGCTCCAGTTCCTTTTAGAGGTAAAAGAAATGAAAGCGCTTATTTGTCTTTGGTGGTAAGTCGATTAAGTAATATTTATACATTGCCAGAAGAGCGGATTATAGCGGCAACCACAAAAGCAGCAAAAGAAGTGTTTAGGCTAAAGACTTAAATCTTTTTTTCTCTTGAATTATTTCAAAGAGACCTATTTTTTTCGTTATTTCGAAGCAAATTAGAGAGGTGGCCGAGTGGTCGAAGGCGCACGCCTGGAAAGTGTGTATACGCCAAAAGCGTATCGAGGGTTCGAATCCCTTCCTCTCTGCTAATTCAGTTTTTGGTTTATAACTATAGTTAGATAGATTACTCTACTTAAAACCATAGTTATTATCATTACCTTTTTACAACTTAACTGTTATATCATATTCTTTAAAATCATGGGTTACTTCTAATGCCTTAATATCAACCGATAATGTATATTAGAGTTTAGGGAATATAAAAATAAAATCAGTAATGGATTTTTTTTTATGTTTATGTAAAATAATAAAAATGATAAAATTAATTATGTTACTTTTTTCACCTTACATATGGATCTATAAAAAATTAATAAAAAAAGAAGATGGAAATCTTCTGGGTTTAATTTTCTAGGGTGTTGCACTTACGATGTTCGACACTTTCTTTGTATCGATTGTTCAATTTGTTAAACAAAAGCCTATCGCTTTCTTTTTGATTGCTGATATAGTAATGAAAAAAGCTAGTTTTTGCAGTTTCACAAAGTTTCTTTAAGAAATTTTAACATTTCATTAATATTTCTTGTTTAAACAAAATCATTCAATTAATTTTGACGTTCTCATTAATTAAGATGAGATTTAATTTATTAACTAAATTTATAAGGATGAAAAAAACAATTTTTTCTTTTGTTGCACTATTAGTGACATCAATTGCTTTCGCGCAAGTTGGTGGTACAATTAGTGATACAGACAACAATCCACTTCCTGGAGCAACTGCAGTTGTTAAAGGAACAACCACTGGAGCGACAACTGACTTTGATGGAGCATTTAATATTGATGCTAACCAGGGAGACGTTCTCGTTATCTCTTTTGTAGGATTTGAAACACAAGAAGTCACTTATGACGGTAGCGAATTAAGTGTTGTTATGCAAGAAGGAGTTTCTTTAGACGAAGTATTGGTAACGGGTAACCGTAATAAACCAAGAACAGCCATTGATTCTGCGGTGCCAATCGACAATATTCGTATGTCTGACATTCAGAATGCAGGAGAAGCTTCTCTTCAAAGAGCTTTAACTTTTGCAATTCCATCGTTTAACGCACAAGATCAAGCGATCTCTGATGCGACAGCTGGATTTGCTCCTGCTGATATCCGTGGTTTAGGCCCATCACGTACCTTAGTTTTAATCAATGGAAAACGTGTTAATCAACAAGCACAAGCGTATTTAAACAGAACTCCAGGAAAAGGAGAAGTAGGGGTTAACCTTGCTGCTATTCCTATGGCTGCAGTAGAACGCGTAGAAGTACTTCGCGATGGAGCATCTTCTCAATATGGTTCTGATGCCATGGCTGGGGTAATGAACTTTATCTTAAGAAAAGATTCTGCTTTCTCTACCATTAATGCAGGTACAGGAGTTACTTCTGCTGGAGATGGATTCCAATTTAATCTTGACTATAACACTACCTTGCCTTTTGGAGACGGTGGTCGTATCAACCTTACTTTAGGATATTTAGATCAAGCCTTAACGAATCGTGCAGGTTCCCCTGGGACTAGTGCATTTGACAATTCAACAGCTCGTGCTAATGAGATAGAATTCGCGAATAATGATCCTACTTTAGGAATGATTGTAGGTCGTCCTGATTTAAAGCAAAAAAATGTTTTAGTAAACATTTCTCACCCTATTGGAGAAAACTCAGAGTTCTATACCACTCATAGTTTCTCTGATCGTTGGAACCGTTCTTTTGCATACTACCGTTTCCCGGGATGGAGACGTGATGTTGCAGATGCTGGCTTTTTAACAACAACTCCAGAAGATTTCATGGGGTATCACCCAACATTTGAAGGATCTATCCAAGATCACTTTAATGTAATTGGAGTAGATTTAGACCTCGGAAATGACTGGCGTTTAGACCTATCTGTAACCCATGGTAAAAACAGTATTGATTACACCGTAAATAGATCTGTAAACCGTGATTATTTAGCAACAGAAGGATGGAGTCCTACCAGCTTTAACCCTGGTGGATACTCTTTTTCTAACGTGATTCAAAATGCTGACTTCACTAAAACATTTAGTGACAAAGTATCTTTCTCTGCTGGTTTAGAATATAAAGAAGAAACTTTTGAAGCTTTCAAGGGGGATTCTTTTTCTCGTTATGGCGGTGGATCTGACTCTTTCGCTGGGATAGCTGAAGAACAAGAAGGAGAGTGGTCACGTACCAACTTCGCAGCTTACTCTGGAGCTGATATTGATTTTACAGACAAATTATTAGTCTCTATCGCAGCTCGTTATGAAGATTACTCTGATGCTGGAGATAACTTTAGCTGGAAAGTAGCTTCACGTTATAAAGTAAGTGGAACTACAGCTTTACGTGCAAGTGTTTCGACTGGATTTAGAGCGCCAACGCTACACCAGCAAAAGATTTCCAATACCCAGTACATTATCGTTTCTGGATCGTCTGAGCCATTATTACAAGGAACAATTCAAAATGGTTCTACTGCTGCTAGATCACTGGGGATCAATGACCTTACAAATGAAACTTCGCAAAACATGTCTGCAGGGATCACTTTTGGTAATAAAAATGGATTTTCTGGTAGTTTAGATTTCTATAACATTAAAGTAAATGACCGCGTTTTATTTACCTCTCAAATTGAGGGCGAGGCAGGTTCTCAACTCGAGAGTGACCTTCTTAATGCTGGTGTTGTTGCTGTTCAAGCATGGATTAATGCTGGTAATACAAATACTACTGGTCTTGATTTTGTTTTAAATTGGAGAAAAGATAACCTTAACCTTGGATTCAATGGAAACTTAAATAAAACGACTATTGATAGTGTTGATACACCATCTGAATTAGGTTCTGTTGACATTTTTTCACACAAGGAAAGAAGTTTAATTACAAATTCTCGTCCACGATCTAAAGTTTCTTTAACACTAGATTATACTGCAAACAAATTTGATTTTGGATTATACAACACCAATTTTGGTGCTGTAACTATCGCACATGATGGGAATGATGCTTCTTTAGACCAAGAATTATCTTCTAAGCTTGTTACTGATATGCGTGTAACTTATAATTTTACAACTAACTTAAGTTTAACAGGTATTATGAACAACGCATTTGATGTTTATCCAGACGTTACTAACCAAAATACTGGAACAACGTCTGATGGACGTTTCTTATATTCAAGCCAAGTGTCACAACATGGTCAGTTGGGACGTAATTATACCCTAGCATTGAAATATAGATTCTAATAAATTTTATTTTTATTGCTTCAAAAAGCCATCCATTCGGGTGGCTTTTTTTTGCTCTATTTAACCCTTGTATTCAAGCTTTTTTATACTTTCGACCCTTATTTATAGCCAAATAATAATTCATCCCTTTATGAAGTATCTAAAAATTGTCCTCAAAAGTCTCCTTGTCTTACTTCTTTTTTTGGGTTTATCCCTTATAAGTCTATATCATTATTATGACCAAGAACTCCCTCATGGAGAGCAAGGGGTTGAAGCAGATCGTTTAGCACAAAAAATGTTAATGGCTCTCGATTACAAGGCTTATAAAGAACTTGATTATATCGAATGGACTTTTTCTAGCCGTGGAAGAAAGCGAAGTTATAAGTGGCAAAAAACACAAGGTCATTGTACTGTGGTATGGGATAGTATCTCTGTTGATTTAAATATAAAGGCTGTAAAGAAGTCCTCGGTTCAAGTCAATTATTTAGCTTATAGCGGTAAAATGAAAGATGATTTTATTCGCGCTGCAGAAGCAAAGTTCAACAATGATAACTTCTGGTTAGTCGCTCCCTATAAATTATTCGACAAAGGCGTGGAACGCCGTCTCGTTAATCAACGCGATGGTTCAGAGGCTTTGTTAGTGACCTATGCCAGCGGCGGGAATACTCCAGGGGATTCTTATCTCTGGTTCTTAGATGAAGATTACAAGCCAAAAGCTTTTCAAATGTGGGTAAGTATTTTTCCTATTGGAGGATTAGAGGCCTCATGGGAAAAATGGGAAAAAACAACTAATGGAGCTTATTTGCCTAGATTACACAAAGTATTGTTTTTAGATCTTGAAATCACGAGGCTCAACACCACGTCAATAAAGCCATAGTGTAGATTGTTAACTCGCTAAAAACTTTTCAACCTAAGAAGAGGAAAAGGAAGCTTTATACAGCTACCTCAGAACAGGAGTAATGAATCGATTGGATTATAGAGAGCCCTTTCTTATTAATCAAAACCCTGTAAGCGTTAAGGTGGTGGATGTACCCTTCGTTGATCTTAACGGCTTATTATACAATTTAGAGAAAAGTCTTTCTGCTAATCATTATCTATATGGCAATATCGCCAAAGAGGAACAGTATAAACAAAAATCTTAAAAAAGAGAAATAATAATTCAAGCGGTGTTCTAAAATCAAGCCACTCATTTTTTTGATGATTATCAAAATATCATCTTTAACCCTACTGAAAAAAGAAAGCTTACAGGAGGTTTTTCACTAACCTTGTCTATTGCTTCTACAGAAAAAGTTTAAAAAAATTGAAAGATTTTTGAAAAGGGAGAATTCCCTAATCAAGATAGTTTTGGATGGATAAATAGTTTGAGATTGAACCAAAATGAATTTTTCCCTACATCAAAAGAACAAGAGTTGAATTATAAATTTATTTATGTGATTTTTTTAAAAAATATTTTTCGTTCATATTTTTAGTTGTATTTTAAAAGTGCCATAAACTAATAATAAAATGTGTGCAAGAAAAACACTCTTCTTAATCTCACTCCTTTCGTTTAATTTGTCGGGTATTTATGCTCAGCAAGAACTAAAATCAACAATAGCCATGCAAGGTGGTGCTGTTGCTAATGCTCAATTCTATGTCTCGCACACAATAGGACAAGCGGTTACAGCAGGGACTAGTGCAATTGATAATGCAAAAATCATACAGGGTTTTGAATTTATGATTTCAAAAAGCGTAAAAGATATTCTTCCAACTGAAATTAATAAGGAGCCACTTCAACTTATAATTACTCCTAATCCATTTATCAATTTTATTAGTGTAGAAGTTCAAAAGGCGCAACTCCCTATTGAAATTCATATTTTTGATGTGCTAGGAAGATTAATCCTCGAAAAGACAATTAGTAAGAGAGAAGATAACAACATCGACCTAAAGCATTTGAGCCAATCAAAATATTTTATCCAATTACAAACCAATAGTCAAAAGTTCAGTACTGTTTTAATCAAACAAAATCCATGAAAAATTCACTATTAATATTGTTGTGTTTTTATTCTTTTTTTGGCTTTGCTAATATTGATACTAGATTTAAAGTACTCATTCACAATAAAACACACTCCCCCATAAACACCATTGTTATCGATACAGTAGACAATGCAAATCAGCGTGCAGATATACTTATAGGCGATCAATTTGTTGACCTTGAAATTGGAAATTCAATGACCACATTTGACTATGTTAATTCAATGGGGTTTTCTCCCTTTGACTTTATAAGTGGACAGGCGAACTTTATTGATTTTAATTACAATATTAAATTATTTAGAAACTTCTATCTGCGCTCTGGCCTTAATCTAATGAGATTTAACACAACTGCAGAAGATATACAAAATGGCAACTTTTATAGCTGGAAAACTACTTATACAGGTATAGGAACAGGTTTTAATTGGAAGTTTATTTCATTAGGAAAATTACAACTTCATTTAAACACGAAAGTTGGTTATTCAACTTTACTCGCAGGAGAGCAACAAAATAATAGACAAACGTTTGATTTAGCTAATCAAGACGATTTTAGTGGAGACCATTGGTTTTATAAACATGGATTTACATTTTATTTTCAATTATCAGAGAAGATTATGTTAGGGGTTAATGGATCCATTTTAACTAATGCAAAAAATGCGTTCGGGCCCTATCCAGAAGAGGGTATTGAGAATATAAAACTTAAATCAAAGAACATTGGAATTTCTTTACTTTTTTCAACAAATGAATAAGCTTTTTATCAATAGAATAGCAGTCGCGATATTCATGGTTTTATCAATAAGGGCATATGCACAAACCGATGGAATAAGTTATCAAGCGGTAATCCTGAGTAATGAAGCAATTGAGTTACCAGGGTATAATTCTCAAAACGACCTCCTAGTAAACGCAGTAGTAGCTTTTGAATTTACAATCACTGGAGTAAACAACAATATAATTTATCAAGAAACCCAATTAACTAATACAGATGGAAATGGTTTAGTTAACCTTATAATTGGACAAGGTGTACCGATAATAGGTAACTTTAACGAAATCGAGTGGAATGGAAATAGAAGGGGCTTAGAGGTTAAAATAGATCTAACTGGTGGGAGTAGTTTTGCACCATTAGCCACGCAAGATTTATTGTATATTCCATTTGCTGCGCATAGAAACATTACTGCTTCTGGGGATTTAAATATTTCAGGTTCTTCGAGTTTTGAACAACAAGTAGATGTGGCAGGGAGCTTGATGGTGCGTGGAGACGCGATTCTTACAGAAAACATTTCGATTGATGGAGATACAGCTATTTCTGGACTACTAACGGTAGATGGAGGGACGATTTTGAATTTAAATTCAGCTTCAAACAAAAATGATTTATCAGATGCATTAACGGTTAATGGCGCAACAGCATTACAGGGGACTCTATCTGTTGTGGGTGTAACTGAATTAAACAGTGAATTATTTGTTGAAGGCGATACCTTGCTTGAAAATTCATTAACAGTTTCTGATACATCAACGTTTAATTCTCTTGTAGAAATTAATGCTCCTGCAGATTTAAATGAAAACCTTTTTGTTCGTGGAAATTCAAGATTTATGAGTGCCATGACTGTTTATGGTTTTTCAAATTTTCAATCAGGAATGAGTGTATTGGGGGATGTAGATCTTAATTCAGAAATAAACGTTAGAGGAGATGCCGAAATTGAAAGTGATTTAGCAGTATTAGGGACCACAACTTTATCTAGCACACTTAGAGTAAATAATGGAAGTCCAACTTATTTAACAGGAATATTAAATGTTGATGGAGCGACAGATTTTAATAATACCGTAAATATAGATGGTGTTTCAACTTTAAATAATTCATTAACGGTAACAGGAAATAGTCCAGTTGATTTGACGGGTTCACTTAATGTTGATGGGGTTACAGATCTCAATAACAACTTAGTATTAGACGGTACAGCAACGATGAATAGTTCACTTCAACTCACAGGAAGTGCTTTATTAAATAATACACTAACTGTAGCAGGAGCGACACAAATAAACAATACCCTTAGTGCTACAGGAGATACAGCTTTAGGGAATTCATTAACAGTTGCAGGAGCTACCCAACTAAACGGTACACTAAACGTAAGTAATAACACTGCACTTTCAGGTACTCTTGCAGTAGTAAATACAGCAGACTTTAGTAATCGTGTAACTATAAGTGCTGGATTGGGCAGTGGAAGTTCAAACTATGATAATTATCCCTTGAGAGTGCAAGGATCTGCAAATGGAATTGCTGTGAAAACAACTGCTGGAACCCCTAATAATAATCATAATTTCATGACCTTTTTTAATTCTTCAGGAACGGTTGTTGGAAGAATAGAAGGAGAGACCTGGGAAAATAAACAGCAGAGTAGAGACTACATATATGACACTACAATTTATGCTGCAGAAATTGCTTTAGCAGGAATAAATGTTGGTACAGCTGCGATTCCAATTGTTGTTGCTGGTTTTGGAGCCTCTGCAGGACCATGTGGGGGCTGTATAGCACAAGCTGCCGCAGAATTGGCAATGGCGACTGCAAATTTGATAACCTATAATACTTATGCAGCGGAAGACATTGGTGTAACCTATCAATCGGGATCAGGAGATTATGCTGAATGGTTAGAAAGATTAAATTCAAATGAAACTATTTCCGAAGGTGATATAGTCGGTGTATACAATGGAAAGATCTCTAAATATATTTCAGAGGATGTTCAGCGAATATTAGTGATTTCAACTAGTCCAGCAGTTTTAGGAAATATGCCACCAGAAGAAAATAAAGAATTTTATGAAAGAGTAGCTTTTTTGGGTCAAGTGCCTGTAAAAGTTAAAGGAGATGTATTCGCAGGAGACTATATTCTTCCTTCTGGAGAAAATAATGGTGTAGGAATTGGTGTAGCTAAGTCTGATCTTAAAGCTAAGGATTACAAAAAAATAGTCGGTGTGGCTTGGACAAGTTCACTTGAAAACACCTATGGATATGTAAAAATGGCGATTGGATTGAATACAAATGATATGGCAGATCTTGTGGATTTACAACAAAAAGAAATACAATCGATTGAAAAAAGATTGGCAACCCTAGAAGCAATTATACTTCAAGAAAAAAATGGTGAATCTAAAAAAGACAATACGGCAATATCACCAAGGGTTAAATCTAATAATACTAGCCAAAATGAGACTGATATTCTCAATAGTATTCCTCCTTTCTTTACAGATGAGATGATACTTGAGACAGATAAAATTCTCCAAAACATCTATAATGCCTCTACAATGAAGAGTGCTGGTCTAGAAAAATTAATGAATGACAAGATTTTTAAACAGAAGGTTTTTGAGAGGGTTAAAAAAGTTTATAGAGAACAATATTTGAAATTTAAATCCAATTATTAGTCTGGTCATTCAAGTGATCAACTACTTTGGAAGAAGAGAAGGATCAAGAAAAATAATAGAAAAGTATAATGTCATGGATTTGAGTTTAGCTGATGGAAAAGGAGAATACCCTAATCAAGACGGTTTTGGCTGGACAAATGCCGTGCTATTAGCACTATAACTATTGACTCGTTAAAAATAAACTATTTTTATCTCCTTAAAACACTTAAGAGATTAAGCCTAGGACGTTTAAAAGATATAGAACAAAACAAACTGTTGTTGCCTCTGCATTAAAAATTATGTTGAACCATATTTTTTTTTATCTTTAAACCTTAAATAAACAGAACACAAAATTCATCAAAATGAAAAAATTATTCGTTACCCTTGTAATGAGCATGTTTATGGTAAGTTTTACCGCTAATGCCAATACAACTAACTTAAACAATCCTACTATCTCTTCTATTGTACAAGAAGAAGAGCAAGCTGATGCACCTGCAGAGTCTGCCTCTTTTACCCAAGAATTAAAAAAGCGTTTCATCGAAGGTGGACCAGGATTCATGGGGATCGTATTAATCTGTTTGATTTTAGGTTTAGCGATTGCTATCGAAAGAATCATCTTCTTAAACTTAGCCTCAACAAACACTAAAAAATTAACCGATGGTGTAGAAGAAGCATTATCAAGTGGTGGTGTTGAAGCGGCAAAAGAATTATGTCGTAACACTAAAGGGCCTGTAGCTTCTATCTTCTATCAAGGTTTAGATCGTGTTAATGAAGGAGTAGAAAGTGCTGAAAAAGCTGTTGTTGCTTACGGTGGTGTTCAAATGGGTCAATTAGAGAAAAACGTTTCTTGGATCTCATTATTTATCGCCCTTGCACCGATGCTTGGTTTCATGGGTACTGTAATCGGGATGATTCAAGCCTTTGATAAAATTGAAGCAGCTGGAGACATGCAGCCATCTTTAGTAGCAGGAGGGATTAAAGTTGCCCTTTTAACTACAGTATTTGGTCTTGTTGTAGCTATCATTCTTCAAATTTTTTATAACTACATTGTTGCAAAAATCGACGGTATTGTTAACGATATGGAAGACGCTTCCATCACGCTAGTTGACATCCTTGTGGCTCACAAGAAGTAAGAACCCTCATTAAACACTGTAGATTATGAATTTTCAAAAAATAGTAAAAATAGTAGCCGGTCTCCTAGGGGTTCTTGGGGTAGTATTCCTCTTGAGAATCATTGGAACTGGTGACGAAGAGATTAAAATGGCTGCTGCCATGGGTGATTTCGGTACGGTATCACCATTAATTTCTATTGCACAGATTATCCTTGTGATTTCTATCGCAGCCACAGTAATTTTTTCGCTTCTCAATTTATTTGCAGATAGCCAAAAATTAAAAAAGGCGTTAATTTCTATTGGATTCCTAGTGGTAGTGGTAGGCTTAGCTTTCGCACTTTCTTCTGGAGTTGAAACCCCGCTTAAAGATGGAGAAGTTCTTTCTGCCTCTGGAGCAAGATGGGTTGAAACAGGCATCCGTGTCTTTTATTATCTTGCTGTAATTGCAATTGGAGCAATGGGATATTCTGGCGTAAAAAGTTTAACTAATAGATAAATTATGGCAAAAAGAGCTGCACCTGAGGTGAATGCTGGTTCGATGGCAGACATCGCTTTCTTGCTATTAATCTTTTTCTTGGTTACTACAACTATTGAAACCGACTCTGGGATCAATCGTAAGTTACCTCCTACAGACGAAATTGTAGATCCTCCAATCATTAAAGAGCGTAATATCTTTACGGTAGTAGTGAACAAAGACAATCGCCTCTTAGTTGAGGAAGATATAATGGAACTTAGCGAACTGCGTCAAGCAGCGATGGACTTTCTAGACAACGGTGGTGGTACAGACGAAGAAGCATGTAACTACTGCCAAGGAAAAAAAGATCCAAGTTCTTCAGACAATCCAGAAAAAGCGATTATCTCTTTGAAAAACGATAGAGAAACTTCTTATAAAGTTTATATCGCTGTTCAAAATGAATTAGTTGCTGCCTATAACGATCTTCGTGATCGCGAGTTTGCAAGGCTAAACCCTATGGCGGGATTGTCTTATACAGAAGCACAAAAGAGATACAATGATCCTAGAACAGCTTCTACAGAAAAGGCTAATCTAAAGCCTAAGTTAGATGAAGTGAAGGCGATGTATCCACAAAAATTATCTGAAGCTGAACCGAGTAAAACCAACTAAAAACACAACGTATGTCTAAGTTTAAAAAGAAAAAGGGAGGAGAATTACCTGCGATTTCAACTGCATCTCTCCCAGATATCGTTTTTATGCTTTTGTTTTTCTTTATGGTAGCGACCGTTATGCGGGACAGTACCTTAATGATCCAAAACTCGCTTCCTGCAGCAGATCAAATTCAAAAATTGGATAAGAAAGATCGTGTGATGTATATCTATGCGGGGAAACCTTCTAGCCGATATGCAGACAAATACGGAACTCAAGCCCGTATCCAGTTAAATGATAAGTTTGCTGATGTAGGAGATGTTGCTGCTTTTGTTTTGGCAGAAAGAGCATCTAAACGTCAAGAATTACAAAATGTTTTGACTACCGCCCTTAAAGTGGACGGAGAAACAAACATGGGATTAATTACAGATATCAAGCAGGAATTACGTAAAGTAAATGCCTTAAAAATCAACTACACAACTCGTGTGGGAGATTATACGCAGAATATGAATTAGCTCATTTGATGAAAAGTTAAAAGCATCCGTCTTTAGGCGGGTGCTTTTTTTTTACCCTAATTTAAGTAAAATTGTACCTTCGCTTTATGCAAAAGTTCTTCTTTCTCTTTTTTTTATTAAGTGTCTACTTTGTTTCAGCTCAAGTAAAAGACAGCCTTAGTTATAGAGAAGATCAGCTGTATGTAAATCTCAATCTAGGAATACAGTTCAATGATATTAATGGTTTTAAGCAGAATGGCTTTTCGCGAAGCATACATATCGGTGCATTACGCGATTTTCCTATTACTGATAAGGGAGACAAAGCTGTTGCAATTGGGTTGGGTTATGGTTTTGTTCGCTTAGTTAATAACATCAATGTTGAACAAGTCCAAAATGGCTACCGCTACACCGTCCCTGAAGTCCAAAGAGCCTTGCGGAATGTCTTTACTTATCATCAATTACAATTACCTTTTGAGTTGCGCTGGAGAACCTCTACGCTGCAAGACTATGCCTTTTGGCGAGTCTATCTTGGTTATCGTTTGAGTTATCAATTTGGTGCTCAGTATAATCCTTTTTTTGGTAGAAAGTTGACTTTAGATAATCAATTGAATGTATTGCAGCACAGTATTGGTATTGCTATGGGTTTTAATACCTGGAATTTAAGATTTGATTATAGCTTCACTCCTATGCTCAAAGAAGATGCTACCAGTGCTCAAAATCAACTAAAAGTATTTCCTGTTCAAGTAGGTTTGATTTTTTACCTCTTATAGTTCTTTTCTCAATCGCGCTACAGGAAAGTTCATTTGCTCTCTGTATTTGGCGACTGTTCGCCTAGCAACCTTATAACCTTTTTCGAGTAAACCCTTAGACAAGGCGTTATCTGCAAGGGGTTTTTTCTTGTCCTCCTCTTCAATAAGGGTCCGTAAGATTTTCTTTATTTCTAGGGTTGAAACTTCTTCTCCTTCTGCATTTGTAAGCGACTCTGAAAAAAAGGTTTTCAGCAATTTTGTTCCATAAGGAGTATCGATATATTTACTGTTCGCTACCCTAGATATAGTCGAGATATCCATGTTGATTTTATCTGCAATATCCTTTAATATCATGGGTTTTAAGAAACGTTCATCTCCTGTTAAGAAGTAATCATATTGATGATTTACAATAGCCTCTATGGTAAGTTGAAGCGTTTGTATTCGCTGCTGCATAGCATCGATAAACCATTGCGCTGCGTCGAGTTTTTGCTTGATAAATTGTACGGCTTCTTTTTGAGCTTTTGATTTCTTAGAAGCTTCTTTATAGCCGCGGAGCATGTCTTGATAGCCAGAAGAAACATGCAATTCTGGGGCATTCCTCCTGTTGATACTTACTTGTACGTTTCCATTTTCTATGGTTAAAATAAAATCAGGAACGATATGAGTATTTTGAAAAACACCAGACATTGCTCCCCCTGGTTTAGGGTTCAGTTTTTCAATTTCTGCAAGTCCCTCTTTGAGTAAGTCTTCGTCAACATCAAACTTATCTTGCATCTTCTTAAAATGCTTTTTCGAAAATAGCTCAAAAGTTTCGTTGATGATTTTTCTGGCAACAATGATCGACAGAGTTGTTTCTTTTCGTTCTAATTGAAGTGCCAGACATTCTTGTAAATCTCTTGCCCCCACTCCGGCTGGATCAATCGATTGTACCTTTTTAAGTACAACTTCAACGGTCTCTACTTCAACGATGATTCCTTGTGTAAAAGCCAGATCGTCAATTAAATCCTCAATAGCACGCCGCAAGTATCCGCTTTCATCAATACTCCCCACAATAAACTCTGCGATGGTACTTTCTTGTGCTGTAAGGATAAGCGATCCTATCTGCAGTTGAAGTGTTTCATGAAAACTGATGCCGCCAGAAATAGGGGTGCTTTTATCTTCATCATCTGCGCTATAATTATTTGTATTAAGTCGATAAGAAGGTATTTCATCGTCACTTAAATAGGCATCTATATCGATGTCTTGGGTGTCAATTACATCGTTGTTATCCTCAAACTCTTGGTCATAAGTGTCCTCTGGATTTTCTTCTTTACCACTCTCTAGCGCAGGATTTTCCTCCAGTTCATTTTGAAGTCGCTGTTCAAAATCTAAGGTAGGAAGTTGAATTAACTTCATTAACTGAATCTGCTGCGGAGACAGTTTTTGTGCGAGCTTTAATTGAAGTTGTTGTTTTAACATAATAAGTTGGGTCTTATCTAAAGATAAGAAAACTTAAATACTTGCTAAAAAGCAGCGTTTTGAGGTGTTCGTGGGAAAGGAATAACATCTCTAATATTCCCCATACCTGTTGCAAATAAAACAAGACGCTCAAAGCCCAATCCAAAGCCACTATGTGGTGCAGTCCCAAACTTGCGTAAGTCGAGGTACCACCACAATTCTTCTTCTTCGATTCCCATCGCTTGTATACGTTCTTTTAAAACATCTAAACGCTCTTCTCTTTGAGAACCACCTACTATCTCGCCAATTCCTGGGAAAAGAATATCCATAGCCCTAACAGTCTTGCCATCTTCGTTTAAGCGCATGTAAAAGGCTTTGATTTTTGCGGGATAATCAAATAATATCACCGGGGTCTTAAAATGTTTCTCTACTAAGAATCGTTCGTGTTCACTTTGTAAATCAGCTCCCCATTCATCAATAGGATAAGTGAATTTTTTCTTTTTATTAGGTTTGCTATTTCTTAGAATGTCAATGGCTTCTGTATAACTTACACGTTTAAAATCGTTCTTAACCACAAAGTTGATTTTTTCTAGTAAGCCCATTTCAGAGCGTTCTAATTTAGGTTTACTACTTTCTTCTTTAGCAAAGCGTTCGTCTAGAAAAGCTAAATCCTCATGGCAATTTTCAAGTATATATTGCAAGACACTTTTGATGAATTTTTCGGCTAGATCCATATTGTCGTCTAGGTCAAAAAAGGCCATCTCTGGTTCGATCATCCAGAATTCTGCCAGGTGTCTAGTGGTGTTCGAATTTTCTGCTCTAAAGGTAGGACCAAAGGTATAAACCTCTCCTAATCCCATCGCATAGGTCTCTGCTTCTAATTGACCCGAAACGGTGAGGTGCGTTTCTTTCCCAAAAAAGTCTTTTTGAAAATCTACTTCTCCATCCTCGTTTAAAGGCGGATTTTTAGAATCTAATCCACTTACGCGGAACATTTCCCCTGCTCCCTCTGCATCACTCCCTGTGATGATAGGCGTATTGACATAATGAAAACCTTCTTCCTGGAAGAATTTATGTACCCCAAAAGACAAGGCTGCTCTAACACGCATCACAGCGCTAAAGGTAGCAGTACGAACCCGTAAGTGCGCTTTTTCTCGTAGAAACTCAAAGCTGTGTTTTTTAGATTGGATAGGATAAGTATCTGGATCTGCCGTTCCATAGACGTGAATGTCCTCTACTTGGATTTCTGCGCTTTGTCCTTTTCCTTGACTTTCTACATAGCTTCCAGTAATTTTTAAAGCAGCACCAGTAGAAATGTTTTTCAAGAGAGTCTCATCAAAATTTTCAAAATCGACTACACATTGCAAATTACCTAAGGTAGAACCATCATTTAATGCGATAAATCGATTCGCTCTAAAGGTTCTTACCCACCCTTGAACGCTTACTGTTTGTCCTTGTGGTGATGTGGCTAATAGTGCTTTTATTTTAGTTGACATATTGAAAATTTTGTGCAAAGATAATGTTTAGCGTTTATTTATTTTTCTTTCCTATTCCCTTTTCATTTTCAGAGGGCTCGATGATTTGAATCTTTGGTTCTTTTAGTACCTCCTCATTTGCTACCGTATCTTTTAACGATATCAATAGAGAGGGGAGTAGGATTAAATTTGCCAGCATGGCAAAAAGAAGGGTCATTGAAATAAGCCCTCCTAAAGCGACTGTCCCACCAAATTCTGAACTCATAAAAACAGAAAAACCAAAAAATAAAACAATCGAAGTATAGAACATACTCAAGGCGGTTTCTTTTAAGGCAGCATAGACAGAGCGTTGTATTTTCCATTTTGAATCGATCAACTCTTGGCGGTATTTTGCTAAAAAATGAATGGTATCATCCACAGAAATCCCAAAGGCTATACTAAAGACCAAAATGGTCGATGGTTTTAAAGGAATCCCTAAAAAGCCCATCATTCCTGCGGTAATCAATAAAGGCAATAAGTTTGGAATAAGTGAAATGATGATCATTTTAAAAGACCGGAACAAATAGGCCATAAAAAGCGCAATTAAAAAGATGGCCAAGACCAAAGACAAAACGAGGTTTTTTATCAAGTATTTGGTTCCTTTTAAAAACAGCAATGCTTTACCTGTTAAGGAGACATTGTAGCGCTCTTCAGGAAATATTTTTGCAATCTCGCGTTTGAGTTCTATCTCTATTTCCTCCATCCTTTCGGTGTCGATGTCTGTCATAAAGGTGGTGAGTCGTGCATATTGCCCAGTATCGTCTAAATAATTATTCAAGACATTATCCCCATTTCCAGAGCGATCAAAATAAGAAAGAATAAAACGATTCTCTTGCGCAGAGGGTAGGGTGTAATGGTTAGGATTTCCGTTATAATACGCTTGTTTAGCATACTTAATGGCATTAACCACAGAGGTAGGAGACGACAGTTCTGGAATGTCGTCAATCACCTTGTTTAAGCGTTCCATACGTTTAAGTGTAGAGAGTTTTAAGACACCATCTTTTCTTTTGGTATCGATCAAGACCTCTAATGGAACTATGCCGTCAAACTCTTTATCAAAAAACAATATGTCTTTAAAAAAGGATTGTTTTTTTGGCATGTCCTCTAAAATACTCCCAGAAATATTAATGGTATATATCCCTATAATACTGGTTACTAGTGCGATTAAAGCAAAGATATAAGTGTTCAAGCGTTTGTGTCGCACTTTATTTTCCATCCATTTGACAAAACGATCAATCGACTTATTGTTTAAGTGACTTAAATGCTTTTTACTGGGTAGTGGCATAAAGCTATACGCAATAGGGATAATCAGTAATGAAAGCACAAAAATCCCCGCAACATTAATCGAAGCTACAATCCCAAATTCTTTAAGCAACTTACTATTGGTAAGGATAAAAGTGGCGAAACCAGATGCGGTCGTTAAGTTTGTCATCAAGGTGGCGTTCCCTATTTTGACAATCACCTGTTGCAGAGATTTGATTTGATTCCCGTGTTTGGCTACCTCGTGCTGGTATTTATTGATCAAGAAGATGCAATTAGGGATCCCTATCACAATGATTAGGGGAGGAATCAAAGCAGTAAGCACTGTGATTTCATAGCCCAGTAATCCCAATGTTCCTAATGCCCAGGCTACGCCAAATAGGACGACGATCATAGAGATAATCGTAGCGCGAATCGAACGAAAGAATAAAAAGAAGATAAGCGAAGTTACCCCTATTGCTGCAAAAACAAACATCCCAATTTCATCGACAATGTTTTGCGCATTCAAGGTGCGGATATAGGGCATTCCAGAGCGACGCACTTTTAGCCCGTGTTCTTTCTCGAACGCATCCATCAAAGGAATAAATGTTTTGAAAATAAAATCTTTTCGCGCAGCGCTATTGACCACCTCTTGTTTCATGTAAACGGCCATGCGAACCGTACCAGAAGTTTTATTCAATAACAGGTTTTCATAGAAAGGGAGTTCATAAAACAACTTTTGTTTGAAAAGGGAAAATGCAAGGCTGTCTTGTGGGATATCCTCTAGCAAAGGTTGCAAATCAAATTTATTTTTCTTCTTGTTTTTGACCAGTTCTTTAACGTTGTCGATAGAGAGGACAAAATCAATCTCGTTAAAGGATTGAAGCTTTTCACTCAGTCCTTTCCAGGCAGAAAGTTTTTCTGGGGTAAAGAGGTTGGCGTCTTTTATAGCAATTAGAATAACACTTCCTTCTTCACCAAAGAGCGAAAGGAATTCATTGTAGCTAACATTTTCTGGATGATCATCTGGAAGTAAATTTGCTTCTGTAAAAGTGAAGCGCATATTTCTCCACTGTGAGGCCCAGAAGGCAGTTACAGCAAAAAGCGCGATGATTAATGCAATTCTATTGCGTAAGATTAGGCGAGCAATCGCTTCCCAAAAACTCCATTTATTTTTTCTTTTCATAGCGAAGCTGCTCGTGATACGGTTTAGCTTAGACCGTCATGATTTCTTTTTCCTTTGCAGCTAGGATAGAATCAATCTTTAGTATAAATCCATCTGTCACAGTTTGAATGTCGATTTCGGTATTTTTTTGCATGTCTTCTGATGCTTCAGACTTTTTGATCTCTTGATTGGCATCTTTTCGAGCATTGCGAACACTTACTTTGGCGTTTTCTGTTTCGGCTTTTGCCATTTTTGCAAGTTCTTTTCTGCGCTCTTCTGTCAGTGGTGGAACGTTAATGATAATGCTTTCTCCGTTATTCATTGGGTTAAAGCCCAGATTTGCAATCATGATTCCTTTTTCAATTTCTGTCAATAAGCTTTTCTCCCACGGTTGAATTGAAAGTGTTCTTCCGTCTGGAGTATTGACATTGGCTACTTGTGATAAAGGGGTAGGTGCCCCATAATAATCTACCATAACACTTTTAAGCATAACAGGGTTAGCTTTTCCTGCACGAATGTTAAGCAGTTCACTTTCTAAATGACTTATAGCGCCTTGCATGCTTTCTTTGGCGCTATCTAAGATAAATTGTAATTCTTCGTTCATTGTCTTGCAATTAGAGGTCCACACGTGTGCCGATATTTTCTCCATTAACTACCTTGCTAAGGTTGCCCTGGGTGTTCATATCAAATACAATAATGGGTAATTTATTTTCTTGACTTAAGGTAAAGGCAGTGGTGTCCATAACCTTTAATCCGCGTTTTAACACTTCTTCAAAAGAAAGGGTGTCAAATTTGATGGCTGCTTTGTTTTTCTCTGGATCTTCTGTGTAAATACCATCTACACGGGTTCCTTTAAGAATGACATCGGCGTTGATTTCAATCGCACGTAATACTGCAGCAGAATCTGTGGTGAAAAAAGGGTTTCCAGTTCCTGCGCTAAAAATGACTACTCTATTTTTTTCTAAATGTCGAACGGCTTTTCTTTTGATATAAGGTTCTGCAACCGCTTCAATCTTTAGGGCGGTTTGAAGTCTAGTGGGAACTTCTTCGTTTTCTAACGCGCTTTGCAAAGCAAGTCCGTTCATTACTGTAGCAAGCATACCCATATAATCTGCTTGAACCCGGTCTACACCGTCGTTTGAACCTGCCATTCCGCGGAAGATATTCCCTCCCCCTATAACGATAGCGATTTCAACCCCTTTTAGGTGTAGTTGTTTAATTTCTTGAGCGTATTCTTTAATTCTTTTTGGATCAATTCCATAAGAATTTTTGCCCATAAGCGCTTCTCCGCTAAGTTTGAGTAGTATTCGCTGGTATTTCATAGCCTGTTAGTTCCCACAAATATAAACAATAAACACAGAAGGTTCTAGCCTTAGAGTAAATCGCTTGATGGATTTTTGTCTGGGAAGGCTTTGGCGATTTGAGTTTCAAATGTTTCGATACTCATGGCTTGATTTAGGTGAAAGTCTCCTATACGTTCTCTGCACAAAGAAGTTAAGTGAGCGCCGCTGTTGAGGGCTGTCCCAAAATCATGCGCAAGAGAACGAATATAAGTCCCTTTACTGCAACTTACATTAAATGTTAATGCCGGGAATGCGCTAGTATCTATAGAAAAGTTACTGATGTTCACTTTGCGGCTAGGAATGTCGACTTTCTCTCCTTGACGGGCATATTCATACAGTCGTTTTCCATCTTTTTTTAAAGCCGAAAAAACAGGGGGAAATTGATCAATATCGCCGATAAATTTTGCTTTCGTTTTCTCGATTAAATCTACCTCTATATGATCAATGGAGAAAGTTTGATCTATCTCGGTCTCTAAATCACAAGAGGGAGTGGTTGATCCCAATAAGAATGTCCCGCTGTACTCTTTTTCTTGACCTTGAAAACGTTCTATTTCTTTGGTCATTTTACCGCAGCAAAGAATGAGTAAGCCGGTGGCTAAGGGATCTAAAGTCCCTGCATGACCTACTTTTATTTTTTTGACCCCAATATTTTGTTTAATTAACCAGCGTACTTTATTGACCACTTGGAACGAAGTCCAGTTTAAGGGTTTATCGATAAGAATAACCTGACCAGATAAAAAAGCTTCTTTGGTGAAAATCATTTTTAAGCAAGAATTAATGCGAGTAGCCCTACAGTGAAACAATACCAGCTAAAGTATTTAAGCTGTGCTTTTTTTACCATAGCAATCATCCATTTACAGGCCGCAAGTCCAGTAAAGAAAGCAGCAATAAAGCCAATAATTATTGGAAGTAAAGAAGTGTCTGTCACAATGGTTTCTGCATCTAAAAGACTTTTTGCCATGCTTCCCAGGATTAGTGGAACCACCATTAAAAAAGAAAAGCGAGCTGCTTTTTCTTTGTCAATTCCTAGCAAGACTGCGGTGGCAATTGTTGCTCCGCTTCTTGAAATCCCAGGTAAAATAGCGATTGCCTGTAATATTCCTATTACTATTGCATTGCTGGCGTTAATGTCTTTTGTGGTGGATTTTGCTCTATCGGCTAAGAACAATAATACTCCTGTGAATAATAGCATAGCCCCGACCAAAACAATGTTTTGTTCAAATAATTGGGTGATAAAATCTTCTAAAAACAAACCAACAAAAACGGCAGGGATCATTGAAAGAAGAATATAAAGCGCAAAATAAAACGAAGGATTTACTTTAAAAGTCAATAGCTCTTTTAAGATAAACCCTATGTCTTTTCTAAAAAACACTACAGTACTTAATGCAGTTGCAGCGTGCAGTACAATGGTGAAAAGAAGGCTTTCTTTAGCCATAAAGTCTGTCTGTATTAAGGCTTTTGCAAGTTCTAGATGCCCACTAGAAGAAACCGGTAAAAATTCTGTTAAGCCTTGAACAATACCAAGTAGCAATGCGATAAGTTCACTCATTTTTTATTCCCATTTAAAAGAATGGAATACATGGCGATGCCAAATCCAATCAAGACAAGCGAAGGGGCTAGACGAATGCGTTGAAAGCTAAAAATGGCAGGATTAAAAACATTAGGATCATCACTGCCTCCTCCTGTCATTAGAAAAAAGCCTAGTGCAATCACCCCTATGGCGAGCAATAAAATACGGTAATTTTTTTCTTTAAAAAGGAACTCTTTTTTAGTCGATGGAACTTTTTTCATAGGAATTAATTTACGGCATCAGTGGTTAGATTGAGAAAACGCTGAGTGGCAAAAAAGGTACTTGCCCCAGTAATCAAAATGCTCATGCTAAAAATAGCCCCAAAGATCAAAGCGGGTTCTTTAGGATTGTTTAAAAGCGCTAACTCTGGAAAACGAAGGTTGAGTTCGTATAATAAGTAACCTAAGCCAGCAGAAGCAATTATCGCTCCCAATAGTCCCAGTCTTAGATGTTGCCAAATAAATGGACGGCAAATAAAACGTTTTGTCGCACCTACCAGTTGCATAGTTTTGATGATCAATCTTTTTGAATAAACAGATAAGCGAATAGAACTATTGATCAATAAAATAGCGATGATAATAAAAAGCCCACTTAAGGCAATGATTCCCTGACTAATTTTCTTGATGTTTTCATCGAGAATTTCTAACAATGGTTGGTCATAAAAGACCTCGTTAACATATGGTTTTGCTTCAAAGTCTTGTTTTAAGGTGGCTAAAAATGCCGGCGAAACATAATCAGATCTAAAATAAACGTCAATAGAACTCAATAAGGGGTTGTACCCTAGAAATTCCATAAAATCCTCGCCGATCGCTTCTGCATGACTTTGTGCAGCATCTTCTTTTGAGACAAAATGGGCAGTTTTAGTTTCTTTTCGAAGACTTAAACTTTTTTGCAATTGCTTGACCTCAATGGGTTTTGCACCATCGTTGATATAAATGGTAAAAGCAATTTGCTCTTTAAAGTGGTCTGCCACCTTTTTTGAATTGAGTAATAACAGCCCTAAAACCCCCACTAGAAACAAGACTAAACTAATACTCACAACCACCGAAAAGTAGGAGGAAATCAAACGTCTTTTTTGGTAATTGTCTTTAGAATTCATCAAATCTATATATGGGTTTGAAGGTAAAATTACAAAACAAGGATCAAATTTTATTCTAGCCTAGGATAAACTTTTTCCTTTCCTGCATTAACGCTACTTTTGTGGGGTTAATAAATTAAATTATTGTGGGGTACAACTTCCTAGAAATCGAAAAAAAGTGGCAAGCTTATTGGGCCGAAAAAAAGACTTTTCAAGTTCAAAATAATTCTGATAAGCCAAAGTATTATGTGTTAGACATGTTTCCTTATCCCTCTGGGGCAGGATTGCATGTTGGGCATCCTTTAGGGTATATCGCCAGTGATATCTATGCGCGATACAAGCGCCATAAAGGATTTAATGTATTACATCCACAGGGCTATGATTCCTTTGGCTTGCCTGCAGAACAGTATGCGATTCAAACAGGGCAGCACCCAGAATTAACCACTAAAACCAATATTAATCGCTATAGAGAACAATTAGATCGCATCGGGTTTTCGTTTGATTGGAGTAGAGAAGTGAGAACGTCTAACCCCGACTTTTATCGCTGGACACAGTGGATTTTCTTGCAATTATTTGATTCCTATTACGACAAAATAGAAGATAAGGCAAAGCCCATTTCAGCGTTAATTGCGGTTTTTGAAAAAGAGGGAAATACTTCAGTGCAGGTTGAATGTGATGTAGCTTCGCCAAAATTTACAGCAGAACAGTGGAGCGCTTTTTCTGAAGAAGAAAAGCAGGCCATTCTCTTAGATTATCGCTTGACTTACATTTCTGAAACAGAAGTGAATTGGTGTACAGAACTAGGCACGGTATTAGCCAATGATGAAATCATAAACGGAGTTTCAGAAAGAGGAGGTTTTGCAGTAACAAAAAAGAAAATGAAACAGTGGAGTATGCGTATCGGTGCTTATGCAGAGCGTTTATTTCAAGGTTTAGATAAAATTGACTGGCCTGATTCTTTAAAAGAGATGCAGCGCAACTGGATTGGGAAGTCTGTAGGGGCAAAAGTGCGTTTTCAAGTAGAAAACCAAGAGGCGCAATTAGAGGTTTTTACCACTAGACCTGATACATTATACGGGGTAACTTTTATGACCCTTGCTCCAGAATTAGAATTGGTTAAAACCATCACCACTGCTGAACAAAAAGAAGCGGTTGAGGCTTATATTGAAAAATCTGCACAGCGTTCTGAACGCGATCGCATGGCAGATGTAAAAACAATTAGTGGAGTGTTCACTGGTGCCTATGCTTTACATCCACTTACCCAAGAGCGAGTTCCAATCTGGATAGGAGACTATGTTTTAGCCGGCTATGGAACAGGTGCAGTTATGGCGGTCCCTTGTGGGGACCAAAGAGATTATGACTTTGCGAAGCATTTTGAGATTCCGATTAAGAATATTTTTGCCGATACAGATATTTCTGAAGAGGCCTATGCAGATAAAAGTGGAGGCGTAAAATTGCAAGATTCTGACTTTCTAAATGGTCTGGAATACAAAGCCGCAATGAAGGCGATTATCGCTCATCTTGAAACTACTGGCTCGGGAGAAGGAACCATAAACTACCGTTTGCGCGATGCGATATTTAGTCGTCAACGTTATTGGGGAGAGCCTATTCCTGTGTATTATAAAAATGGCTTACCAGTGCCTTTGTCCCAGGATCATTTGCCCCTAGTTCTTCCTAAGGTAGAAAATTATTTACCCACAGCAGATGGCGCTCCGCCATTAGGGAATGCGACTCACTGGGCATGGGATACAAATAGTGAAAAGGTGGTGGCAAACGACCTTATCGATAATAAAACCATCTTTGCTTTAGAAATGAATACGATGCCAGGTTGGGCGGGAAGTTCATGGTATTTTTATCGGTATATGGACGCGCAAAATGACACAGCTTTTGTATCAAAAGAAGCGGCAAATTATTGGCAAGATGTGGATCTTTATTTAGGTGGAAGTGAACATGCAACGGGACATTTGTTGTATTCTCGTTTTTGGCAAAAATTCTTATTTGATCTGGGCCATCTCCCAGTAGATGAATACGCGAAAAAGTTGATTAATCAAGGGATGATTCTAGGCTCTTCTGCTTTTATGTACAGAAAGAAAGGATTACAAGAATACCTTTCTAAAGGTTTGATCGAAGGGCAGGAAGTAGAACCGATTCGCGTGGACATTACTTTAGTAAATCTATCAGACGAGTTGGATTGCGAAGCGGTAAAGCAATGGCAGCCTCAGTTTGCTGAGGCTACTTTTGTGTTAGAAGAGGGCGTGTATAAAGTAGGTCGCGAGGTAGAAAAGATGTCTAAATCGAAATACAATGTGGTCAATCCAGATCAAATTTGTGAGGATTATGGGGCGGATACTTTACGTATGTACGAAATGTTTCTAGGTCCTATTGAACAGGCTAAACCATGGAACACTGCGGGGATCTCTGGGGTCCATTCGTTTTTGAAAAAGACCTGGCGTTTGTTTCACAATGATGAAACTTTTTATGTGAGTGATGATGCCCCTTCTGCAGAATCATTAAAGAGTTTACATCAAACGATTAAAAAGGTTACCGAAGACATCGAGCAATTCTCTTTCAATACCTGTATCAGTGCATTTATGATTTGTGTCAATGAACTTACCGCACAAAAATGTAACCAAAGGGCAGTCTTAGAACCTTTGACGATTTTATTATCGCCATTTGCATCACATATCACCGAAGAGTTATGGGCGCTTCTAGGGCATAAAGAGTCTATTTCACAAGTTGAATACCCCGTTTTTGAAGAAAAGTATTTAGTAGAAAGCACGAAGAACTATCCGGTTTCCTTTAATGGAAAAATGCGCTTTACACGTGAGCTATCTTTGGACTTAAGTCCAAAAGAGATTGAGCAAATCATCCTTGAAGATGAGCAAACACAAAAACAATTACAGGGGAGAACGCCTAAAAAAGTAATCGTTGTACCAGGAAAAATCATCAATATTGTAGGATAATGTATGTAGAGTTGATAGGTTATATGGCTGCCATTTTGACAACTGCGGCATTTGTTCCGCAAGCCTATAAAATATGGAAGACAAAATCGGCAGATGGGGTCTCTTTAACGATGTATTTAATTATGTTTACCGGGGTTTCCTTATGGGGGATTTATGGCTTTTTTATTGAAAGTAAGCCGATGATTTTAGCTAATTGTATCACGGCATCACTTTTGATAATGATTATATACTTTAAAATAAAGCACAAATAAAATTTTAATTCATGATAGGATATTATCTAGTTTTAGTTGTTTTTGGTATTGTAAGTTCTATTGTTAGCAGTACGCTTAAACGAAAATTTAAAAAATATTCAAAGTTAGCATTGCGCAATGGTCTTTCTGGGAAAGAGATTGCAGAGCAAATGCTGATTGACCACGGGATACGCGATGTAAAAGTTATTTCAACGCCTGGGATGTTAACCGATCATTACAACTCAAAAACGAAGACCGTTAATCTAAGTGAGGGGGTGTATTCCCAGCGCAATGCATCTGCTGCTGCAGTTGCCGCTCATGAATGTGGGCATGCTGTACAGCACAATATTGGCTATGAGTGGTTGCAAATGCGCTCTACTTTAGTTCCTATGGTGAGTGTGGCATCAAACTTTTCTATGTATATGATTTTCGGGGGGCTTTTTATGGCACAGGGCACCGCCTTTGGCCAAACGATAGCCATGGTAGGAGTTGTTCTATTTGGGATGGGAACCTTGTTTAGCTTTATTACCCTGCCGGTAGAATACGATGCTAGTAATCGAGCAATTGCATGGCTAAAGCGTAAAAATATGGTTAGCCAGCAAGAATTAGCTGGTGCAGAAGACGCTTTAAAATGGGCGGCAAGAACTTATGTAGTTGCTGCATTAGGATCGCTTGCGACTCTAATGTATTTTGTGTTGCGTGTGATGGGGAACAGCCGCGATTAGACTTTGATTTGTCGAGCGATTTGTTGATCTAAAGAGATAAAAGTTTCGGTTCTGGAAATGCCTTCTATCTTCTGAATTTGATTGTTTAAGAGGTTCATTAAGTGCTCGTTGTCTTTACATAAAATTTTGACAAGAACACTCCAGTCACCCGTAGTGTAATGGCATTCTAAGACCTCGTTGATTTTTTTTAATTGCGCTACCGCGGAAGGATTACTCATGGCTTTATCGAGATAAATTCCAACAAAAGCGAGAGTGGTGTAGCCTAATCTTTTTGGGTTGATGGTGATTTGAGAACCTTGAATCAATCCAGATTTCTCTAGCTTCTTTAAACGTTGATGAACCGCAGCACCAGAAATTCCTACTTGTTTTGACAATAAGTTGATCGATATTCTAGCGTCTTTCATCAATTCGTTGAGTAAGATTTTGTCAATTCCGTCGATTTGAATTATCTCGTTATTTTTCATTTATTCTTGATGATTTATAGCAAAAATATAAAATTAGTTGATTTTATTAATTTTTTTATACTGTAATCTATTCCCCTATATTTGTATAAAATAGATTCAATGAAATTACTTACTGCAGCCTTATTTGGGAGTTTATTTATGTTTTTAGGGGTGGCTCTAGGAGCTTTAGGCAGTCATGCCCTCGAAGGTAAAATTACTCAAGACTCTTTACACAGCTATATGATTTCGATCCGTTATATGCTTTTTCACGGGCTTGCTTTATTGTTTCTAAGTGCATTGCCCTTTGTTGAAGAAGTAAAGAAAGAGCACATCGCATTCTTACTTGTCTTAGGGGTGTTTTTATTTTCAGGAAGTATTTTATTGCTTTCTACTAGAGCTATTCACGGTTTAAGTGTCAGCTTTTTAGGGCCAATTACCCCCATAGGTGGATTACTCCTTTTAGGAGCGTGGGCTTATTTAAGCGTGTTACTCGGGAAAATGATGCTAGCTTAAGCTAACTCTTTGATGTATTTCTCAATGGCCATGGTCATTGAGGGGGTTTCTTCTGTAGGCGCTTTAATGTCGACGCGAAGATTCGCATTATCGGCTGCTTTTACGGTAGTGTTTCCGTAAACCGCAATACGCGTGGCATTTTGTTCAAAGTCTGGAAAGTTTTTGAATAATGATTCAATCCCAGAAGGGCTAAAGAACACTAAAATGTCGTAATAAACATCCCTTAAATCAGAAAGGTCACTCACTACTGTCTTATACATTTGTGCGCGCTTCCAGCTGATTTCTAAACTGTCTAAAAAGTTAGGAATAACCGGTTTTAAAATATCTGAAGAGGGTAAAAGAAAACGATCATCTTTAAACTTTTTAAACATGGCTTCAAGATCCATTAGGCTTCTTTCCCCTACATAAATTTTACGCTTGCGATAAACAACATATTTTTGAAGGTAATAGGCCACTGCTTCAGATTGACAAAAATATTTTGTGCTATCTGGCACTTTGAATCTCATTTCTTCAGCTAAACGAAAATAGTGATCAACAGAATTTCTACTGGTAAGAATAACTGAATCAAAATCTTTGAAATCGATTTTTTGTTGTCTAACCTCTTTTGAATCAACTCCTTCAACGTGGATAAAAGGGCGAAAATCAATGGTTAAATTGTGTTTTTCTTTAAGCCTAGTGTAGGGAGAGTTTTCGCTGCTAGGTTCTGGCTGCGAAACCAATATTGTCTTTACTTTCATAGTACTCATAAGGTCAGTTTTAATCCATTGATCAATAGAATCCAGGGACTCAATTTGAGAGTGCAAAGATACAAAATAAAATACAACCCACCTTGTTTAACCGTGGCAAACAATTGTTTAACGACCATCAAGTTGTATAAAACATATAAGAAACTGCAAATTAGTACCAATGCATTGAAAAATAGCGGAGAAAGGTCAAATGTATAGTAGTAAAGGACAACCCCTATGAACATTAGAATAGTCAAGCGAAAAAGGTAGGTAGTTGTCCTAAATTGATATTGATTAATGAAATGTTGTAGTTCAAAAAAATAACTCAGGAGTAGGAGTGCGAACTGCCGCAAAATAACAATTACACTAATCCCTAAGAAAACCAATGCAAAAAGGTTGAAATTTAAAGCTACAATTGTATTTTCTGAAAGATAAAAGCAGGTAAAAAGGCTTACATTAACTAAAGAGAACAGCACCGATAGTATAATAAAACCTTGCTGATATAACGGTTTATCGCCATAACTGCTAAAGTAGAGTGGGGTGTCAATGATGCGGATAAAAGAAAAAAACTGTTGTTGATAGCGCCATTTGCAAAACACCAATAGCAAAAAGTTAACCATCAAAACATAGGTCATCCAATTAGATTTTCCCGTAGGAATTAATACCCATTCTTCCATGTGGTAAAAATACCAAAATTAATTTACTCCTTCCATAAACCAATAGGCTTTCGTGCATCAGCATGCAGTTAATTTTCTTACTTTTATACCACTCTTATGTCGCAAACATTAATCATTATACCGACTTATAACGAAGTCGATAATATCTCACCTTTATTAAAGGAGATTTTTAGCGTTCTACCAGACATTCATGTATTGTTTGTAGATGATTCTTCTCCAGATGGCACTGCCGATAAAATTGCTGCTTCTCAAGCAAACTATCCCAGTCAAATTTTTCTAGAAGTCCGCAATGAAAAAGAGGGTTTAGGCAAAGCCTATGTCCACGGATTTCAATGGGCTTTAGCGCGAGATTATCAAAATATTTTTGAGATGGATGCAGATTTATCACATCCAGCAAAGTCTTTACCACAAATGATCGAAGCCTTAGAAAATGAAACAGATGTCATTGTTGGATCGCGTTATCTCTCTGGGGTGAACGTAGTGAATTGGCCAATTATGCGCATTTTGTTATCCATGGGAGCTTCTATTTACGTTAGGCTTATTACTGGTTTGCCGGTGAAAGATGCCACCGCAGGTTTTGTAGGCTACAAAGCAAGCGCTTTATCTAAATTAGAACTCAATGCCCTTTCTTTTGTGGGCTATACTTTTCAAATAGAAATGAAGTTTAAACTCTGGAAAAAAGGCTGCTCTATTAAAGAAATCCCCATTGTTTTTGTCAATCGAGAAAAAGGAGTGTCTAAAATGAATAGTTCCATTATTTGGGAAGCGATATACGGGGTAATTTATCTTAAATTTGAATCCATTTATAAACACAGATAAAAAAATGTTAATTAAAGGAGCAGTTGTCGTAAATGAAGGGAAAACCCAAGCATTAGATGTGCGGATTGAAAACGGAAAAATAACAAGCCTTCAACCCGATATAACGCAAGAGGATGGAGAAGAAGTTGTGATGGCTCAAGGAAAATATTTACTTCCTGGATTAATAGATGATCAAGTTCACTTTCGCGAGCCTGGACTAACGCATAAAGCTTGTATTAGAACAGAATCCAGGGCGGCAGTAGCGGGCGGGATCACTTCTTTTATTGAGATGCCGAATACCAATCCACAAACAACCACCATTGAAGCATTAGAAAATAAGTTTGCAGTTGCGGGGAAAGATTCTCTTGCGAACTACTCGTTTATGTTTGGGGGTACAAACGACAACTTTGGAGAAGTGGCTCGTTTAGATAAAACAAAGGTGGCGGGTTTAAAGTTATTTTTGGGTTCCTCCACAGGAAATATGTTAGTAGATGACGAAACAGTCCTACGAAAAATATTTTCTTCAACAGATTTAGTGATTTCTGTTCACTGTGAGGACGAACCGACCATCAAAGCAAACTTAGCAAAGCATATCGAAATCTATGGCGAGGAGATTCCCATTGAAAAACATCCTGTTATTAGAAGCCACGATGCTTGTTATCTCTCCTCTTCAAAGGCCATTGCTTTAGCTAAAGAAACCGGAGCGCGTTTACACGTTTTTCATTTATCCACGGCAAAAGAAACCGAATTGTTCGACAATTCGATCCCCCTAGCCGAAAAGAAAATTACCGCCGAAGTCTGTGTGCATCACTTGTGGTTTTCAGCAGATGATTACGCAGAAAAAGGCACTCATATCAAATGGAATCCTGCCGTAAAAAACACCGAAGATCGCACGGCTTTATGGGAAGCGCTTAACGACGATCGCATTGATGTTTTAGCAACCGATCACGCACCGCATACTTTAGCAGAAAAAAGTAATCCTTATACTAGCGCTCCCTCTGGCGGGCCTTTAGTACAACACGCTTTACTTGCCTTGCTTACTGCAGTTGGTCAAGGTAAAATAAGTATCGAAAAGTTGGTTCAAAAAGCATGTCACAACCCCGCTATTTTATTTCAAGTGGCGAATCGCGGTTATATAAAAGAGGGCTTTCAAGCAGATTTAGTTTTAGTTGATTTAGAGAAAAAGACGACGGTAACGAAAGATAACTTATTGTATCAGTGTGCTTGGTCTCCTTTTGAGGGCACAACTTTTGATGCTAGTGTTGAAAAAACCTGGGTCAATGGACAATTAGTCTACGATCAAGGCGAAATTATTGAAACAGCCGCTGCACAGCAACTAACGTTTAATCGATGAAAAAAGTTTGGATTCTTTTTGTTTTATTGATCGCATGTAAAGCCAACACGGCAAATCCACCTCCGGCGATATTGATTCCAGAGGACACTATGGAGCATATCCTTTATGATATCACCTTGCTAAAATCGATAACGAACAATCGCTTTGGAAGAGGAACCCCAAAAGCTGTGTTGAATAATCAATATATACTGCGTAAATACAACATTGAAGATTCTGTTTTAAAACAAAACCAAACCTATTATGCTCAGTCGCCAAAAAAAATGGCGGCGATTTACAATCGTATTTACGAACGTCTTGAAAGAGTAGAGGACAGTATCGGTCTTTTAGTCCAAAAAGAGCAAAAGGAATTGAATGAACGTTTGCAAAGAGAGAAAGACAGTATTACGGCAAGGAAACAAAAAGATAGTCTAGCTTTAGTCAAACAAAAAGACAGCCTAAAAACTTTAAAAGAAATAGATAGCCTAGCTATTTTGAATAGGAAAGACACCCCTGATCTTTTAAAAGAAGATAATCTAGGGGAATTAAAAGCGAGCTTTTAAAATTGAGTCGAGGTATGGCTCGATTTTCCGGTAAGAAAAATCAATCTTTTGTTCTATTTTACTCCCGTCAATTTCATTTTGATCTGATAAGCTTTTAATCAGCGCTTTGGATAAAAACTTTTTTCTCAAGCCAAATCCATTTGCAATACTTTCAAAGAACCATGCGGTTTTTAAATATATAGGATGTAATACTCTTGAGGGTATTTTTTTGTTCATCTTTTTGGCCACATATTGAGTAAGCTTTTGGTAGGACCAGTTTTCTGCCACTAGAATAAAACGTTCATTTACAATAGGAGAGGACATAAGTTGTACCATTACTGCAACGACATCCTCTACCGCTACATAGCCTGTTTTTCCAGTGGGATAAAACGATAAGCCTTTTTCTATTCGGTGGATCAGCTGGTCGATAGGATTCCTGGGCATGCTATCTCCCAGAATAACACCTGGATTGACAATGACAACAGCTACGCCTTCTTGAGAGGCACGCCAAATTTCTAATTCAGCCCCATATTTTGAATAAGCATAAGGTGTTTTTTCTACCGTTGGATTCCATGGGGTGTCTTCTGTGATGGTACCGCTATTTGTTTGGCTTCCTAATGCAGCAATTGAACTTACATAAACTAATTTTTTGATTTTATTTTCAATGCATAGATTCGCAATATAGGCCGTCCCTTGCTGGTTAACTTCTTGCAATTGCTCTCTTTTGTGATAGGCCATTGAAATGTAAGCGGCGCAGTGATAAACCTGGCTAATGCCATCAAATGCCTTAGTTAAGGCGGGTAAATCACAGAGATCTGCTTCCCTCCATTGAATTTTTTCAAAAAGAGCGGTTTCATCACGGGAGGTAAAAAAATTTTTTAGTGCTACTCTTTTTTTCTCTCTCCTGTAAAGCGCTATAACCTTTTGGTTCTTTTTAAGCAAACTAAGACAAAGATGTGCGCCCACTAATCCTGTGGCTCCAGTGACTAAAATCATGGCCTAAAAGTACTGTTTTTTCTGTTTGTCTTTTTCCATTTAAAGGAGAAATCTATCTTTGCGTTTTAGCACAGTACTATGAGAAATACGTTCGTCGAAGAAATTGAATGGAGAGGCATGTTACACGACATCATGCCCGAGACAGAAAATCACTTAAATCTAGGGCCTACTTCTGCCTATATCGGGTTTGATCCCACAGCAGATTCCTTACATATAGGGAGTTTAGTCCAAATTTTGATTTTAATGCATTTTCAACGTGCAGGACATCAACCTATCGCATTAGTAGGTGGAGCCACGGGAATGATAGGAGACCCTTCTGGAAAATCAGATGAACGCAATTTATTAGACAGTGCTGCACTAGAGAAAAACGTCGCTGGGATAAAAGCGCAGTTAGAACGTTTTTTAGATTTTTCTGAATCAAATGAAAACCCAGCACTTTTAGTCAACAATTTTGACTGGATGAAGGATTATTCCTTGATTGATTTTTCAAGAGATATTGGGAAACACATTACAGTAAATTATATGATGGCAAAAGATTCTGTCAAAAAACGTTTAGGGTCTGATTCTCAAGTGGGAATGTCTTTTACAGAGTTCACTTATCAATTGCTGCAGGGCTATGATTTTTTACACCTTTATAAAAACTATAACTGCACCCTGCAAATGGGAGGCAGTGACCAGTGGGGAAATATCACGACCGGGACAGAGCTAGTAAGAAGAAAAGCAGGTGGGAAAGCTTATGCCATTACTTGCCCATTGATTACAAAAGCTGATGGAACAAAATTTGGAAAAACAGAAGGAGGTAACATCTGGTTAGATAAAAGTAGAACGTCTCCATATAAATTCTATCAATATTGGCTCAATGCCTCTGATGCTGATGCAGAGAATTACATCAAAATCTTTACTTTTTTAACAAAAGATGAAATTGAGGCCCTCATCGAAGAACACAAAGAAACACCTCACCTGCGTTTATTGCAAAAGCGCATTGCAGAAGAGATCACCGTCTTAGTCCATTCTAAAGAAGACTTAGCCAATGCGCAAAGAGCTTCACAGATACTATTTGGTAAATCAACTTCGGAAGATCTATTGCAGTTAGACAACGCTACCTTCTTAGATGTTTTTGATGGAGTGCCACAAGCCCAAATGGAAAAATCTGCTTTAGCAGAGGGTGTAGACATTGTCGCTGCACTAGCAGGGGAAGGAAGGTTGTTAAAGTCAAACGGAGAAGCAAGACGTGCCTTGAAAGAGAATTCTATTTCGGTGAATAAGACCAAAGTAAATGATCAGAAAAAAATCACTTCTGCAGACTTAATCAACGACCGCTATATTTTATTGCAACGTGGGAAGAAAAGTTATTTTGTATTGGAGTTTGTTTAGTAAACAAGCAGGTTACAACCGCGAATATCACTTTGGTCTAAACGACCCATCACCTCAAAAGATCCGTCGGGAAATACCCTGCCTAAATCGTCTGTAGCGATAAAGGCACAAGATTCTTGGTTCGCTAAATCAATGATATTTAAGCGGCCTATTTTTGTTCCTTTAACAGGAGAAAAAGGATCGTTAGTTTCATGGGGAATAACCTTCATCCATGAAGGGCATTCAAAACGACCATTGCCCTTAGAATACGCTTGGGATAGGAGTTCAGTCATGCCGTACTCACTGTGAATTTCCTTTACATCAAAGGCTTTTTTTAGAGTTGCATGTAAATCCTCCCGGATCATTTCTTTGCGTCTTCCTTTCATTCCACCAGTTTCCATCACTATGGAATGTTGAAGGGAAAGTGGATGCTGTTCTGCAAAGTCGAGTAAGGCAAAACTCACGCCTAATAAAAGGGTGGGGTGTTTTTGAGCTTCAAGCGTTTCAAGTTGTGCTTTGAGTTTATCAAATTCATCTAAATAAAAGCCACTTGAGGGATGATTACTTTGTTGTATTAAGGCATCCATCATGTAGATTAAAGAAGAGCCTTGTCTTTCTAGATAGGAAGGAAGCAGGGCTAAAATTGCCCAGTCCTTTGGGTCGCCATAGCGATTTTCAAATCCTTTTTGAAAGCTGTTTTCATAGATTTCTTTATGCAAAATGGGGTGTTGTGCGTTTACTGCAGCTGTTGTTCCACTTGAAGTAAAAGTAATTTTTGGCGAAGCCTTAAAACATTTTACTTCATGGGATTTAAAGAATTGAATGGGCAGATATGGAATGTCTTTTGTCGTTTTTATTTCTGAAGGAGAGATGTTGAGTAAGTCGCAATAGGAGCGGTATACATTGTTTTCTTCATACTGTCGATTAAAGGTCGCTATTGCGGCCATTTCAAAATCGTTTGAAGTAGCAATTTTCAAAAAATGAAGCTGGTTCTCATTCATGTCCCAAAACTATTAAAATTTACGCCATCTGTGAGGTAAATAGAATATTCTTGTGCCTATTTCAAGGTTATGAAAATCTTATCATTTAAAATGGGTTTAGTAGGTCCAAATCATTAATTGTATATTTATTATCTTTAAAACATAAGACTACAAGTACTTTATGAAAAAAAGTAAAATCAAGATTCTATTAGTAGACGATGAACCAGATATTTTAGAAATATTGTCATTTAATTTATCCAATGAAGGCTATCAGATATTTACTGCAGAAAATGGGAAAGAGGCCATTAAATTAGCCGATCAGCATTTGCCTCACTTGATTATTCTTGATGTGATGATGCCTATTATGGACGGGATAGAGACCTGTGAGCGTTTGAGAATGGATAAAAGATTTGAAAACACAGTCATTATGTTTTTATCAGCTAGAGGCGAAGATTATTCTCATGTTGCTGCCTTTGAATCTGGAGCAGACGACTATGTGACAAAGCCTGTTAAACCTAGGATTTTTAATTCTAAAGTTAAAGCCATGTTGCGTCGCTTTTTAAAAGATGATATAGGAGGGAATATCCGCTTAGGGGAGATGGAGATCAATGTTGAAGAATACAAAGTGATCCTTGAAGGGAAAGAAATAACCCTGCCCAGAAAAGAGTTTGAATTGTTGTATCTGTTGGCCTCTAAGCCAGGTAAGGTATTTAAACGACTTAAAATAATGGATTCTGTTTGGGGAAGTGATGTCGTCGTGGGGGATCGAACCATTGACGTACATATTAGAAAACTGCGCGAAAAGATAGGAGAAGACTTCTTTAAAACAGTTAAAGGCGTGGGCTACAAATTCATCCATAACGAAGAATAAAAATGTATGAATCAACGTTACAGTGCGGCACTACAGTTGTCGCTTCTAATCGTCGTTGTTTTTAGTCTTATAGTAAGTGTGGTATTTTACTTTTATAGAGGTACTTTAGCCCCCTTATTTGAGGGAATAGTCTATGTCATTATATGCCAATTGTGTTTGTTTTTTTTCTCATTTGTTCTCATTCAAAAGAGAATTGAAAACTTTATTCTCACTAAGGTTAAATCCCTCTACCAAGACCTTCTACCCAAAGGAATTCCTTTAAACGAAGATTCCCTGCAAAAAGATGTTATTTCCATTACCCAGAGTTTACAAAAGTTTGCAAAAGAAAGTAAACTTGAAATTGAATTGCTCAAAGACAAAGAAAATTATCGAAGAGAATTCATCGGGAATTTAGCCCACGAATTAAAGACTCCTTTATTCACCGTTCAAGGCTTTATACTGACTCTGCTCGACAATAATGTCACTGATGAAAAGACCATTAAAAAATACCTTAAAAAATCAGCTATTGGGGTGGATCGCTTAGGATTTATTATCAAGGATTTAGATCTAATTACACAATTTGAAACCGGGGTTAATACTTTAAATGTCGAACAATTTGACATAGCTACTTTGATCAAAGATATTGTAGAAATGCTCGAAATACAAGCAAAAAAAAGCGGGATTAATCTACAATATAATTTGGTCTCTGATTCACCTATTATAGTGTCGGGTGATATAGAACGAATCACGCAGGTTTTGACAAACTTAGTGGTTAACTCGTTCAAGTATGGTGTTGAAAACGGAACCACAGAAATTGAAATTAATGAACTAAGCGATGCTAAAATCCTAGTACGTGTCATTGACAATGGAAAGGGGATTGCAGAAGAGCACTTGCCGCGATTATTTGAGCGATTTTACAGGGTAGATAAAACAAGAAATCGCAACGAAGGGGGGTCTGGACTGGGGCTATCCATTGTAAAGCATATTATAGAAGCGCACAACGAAAAAATCTTTGTTGAAAGTACCCCTTTGGTGGGTTCAGAATTTTCTTTTACCCTTAGCCGCGCCAAAGACTAAATTGCTGCATATTTTTAATTAATTTTGCTGCAAAACACCACTGTGGGAAGTAAAAACAAGCTTAAACGGTTTAACCAAAATCTAACATTTTCGAATGTTATCCAGCCAGAGAGAGAAGAAGTCACTTTAGGTGAATTTCGATACAAAGGCAAGTGGAGACAAGAATTCTTTAAAAATGATCATCCCATCGTTGTTGAGTTGGGTTGCGGAAAAGGGGAATACTCTGTTTATTTAGCGCAACAATACCCAGAGAAAAACTTTGTTGGGGTCGATATAAAAGGGGCACGTTTTTGGGCTGGCGCCAAAGAGTCACTCGAATTAGGACTGTCTAATGTAGGATTTTTACGCACTCAGATAGAGTTGATTGAAGATGTTTTTGCCGAAAATGAAGTCGATGAGATTTGGATTACATTCCCCGATCCACAAATCAAATTTAAACGAACTAAACACCGTTTAACCAATCCCGCATTTTTAGATCGATACCGTACTATACTTCAGCCCGAAGGGCGTATTCATTTAAAAACAGATAGCGAATTCTTGCATGGTTACACCTTAGGTTTACTCGAGGGGAAAGGCTGGGAGGTAGATTATGCACACCACGATGTGTATGGAAATGCTTATTCGCCAAAACACGTTACTGCCATTCAAACCCACTATGAGCGTTTGTTTATGGAGAAAGGAAGATTGATTACCTACTTGACTTTTCGTTTTTCAAATGCCTAAAGCAGATCAAAATTTTTTTGAAAAAGTGTATCAAGTCGTAAGACAAATTCCAGTAGGAAGAGTGAGCTCTTATGGTGCCATTGCACGATCCATAGGCTCCCCGCAAAGTGCCCGTATGGTAGGTTGGGCAATGAATGCATCACACAATATCGAAGATGTTCCTGCGCACCGAGTGGTCAATAGATTAGGCTTGTTGACTGGAAAGCACCACTTTGATGGAACTAATTTGATGCAGCAGTTACTCGAAAACGAAGGAGTTGAGGTAATTGACAATCAAATACAGCGCTTTGACGAAATCTTTTGGGACCCTATTCAAGAAAGGGTTTAAAGCTTACAGAGAAACTTTTTTTGTCCACTTCTTCCCTGTATATTTGTAATTAAGAATCAGTTTAAAAAACTAGAATGGAATTATCGAAAAAGGCCATTGAACAGGCGTTAACAACAATTACACTCCCAGGTGACGGAAAACATTTGATGGAAAGTGGAGCCGTAAAAAATACTCTTGTTTTTGGCGACGAAGTCATAATCGACCTTACCGTTCAAAACCCTAGTTTGCAAGCGAGGAAAAAGCTTGAGGTTGAGATTTTAAAATGCATTCATAAAGAGGTCCACCCTAAGGCAAAAATAAAAATCAATGTAACGGTTGAAGCTCCGCCAAAAGCAGAATCGATCAAGGGTAAACCCATCCCTGGCATAGACAATATCATTGCCATTTCATCTGGAAAAGGAGGGGTAGGAAAATCGACTATAACGGCTAATATTGCAGTGACTTTAGCTAAAATGGGCTTTAAAATAGGGGTCTTAGATGCAGATATTTATGGGCCGTCTATCCCTACCATGCTCGATATGGAAGGGGCAAGACCGTTGTCCATCAATGTTGATGGTGCTTCTAAAATGGAACCCATTGAAAACTATGGCGTAAAAGTGTTGTCCATTGGGTTTTTTACTCAGCCAGATCAAGCCGTTATTTGGCGTGGTCCTATGGCGGCGAAGGCATTAAATCAAATGATTTTTGATGCCGCTTGGGGAGAATTAGATTTCTTATTATTGGATCTACCTCCCGGTACTGGGGACATACATTTAAGTATTGTACAGTCGTTACCAATCAATGGGGCTGTGGTTGTGTCAACACCTCAAAATATAGCTTTAGCAGATGCTAAAAAGGGAATCGCAATGTTCCAGCAAGACAATATTAGTGTTCCTGTTTTAGGGATAGTCGAAAACATGGCTTACTTTACACCAGAAGAACTTCCAGAAAATAAATATTACTTATTTGGAAGAGAAGGAGCAAAAAATCTAGCAGCAGACAAAGAAGTACCTTTCTTAGGGGAAGTACCCATTGTACAAAGTATACGAGAAGCTGGGGATGTAGGTCGACCTGCTGCATTACAAAGTAAAACCGCAGTAAGTGACGCATTTGAAGAAGTTACGCGAAATACCGTTTCAGAATTAATTAAAAGAAACGATCACCTGCCTCCAACCCAGGCGGTTAAAATAACGAATATGGCTGGCTGTTCAGCAGTAAAAAAGTAAAATTATTAGAATGGAATTAAAAGATAAAGTAATGCTTGCTCTTGACGAAATCAGACCTTTTTTAGCGGCTGATGGTGGCGATATTTCTTTGATCGACATCGTTGAAGACAAAATTGTTACGGTACAATTGCAAGGCGCATGTGCAGGTTGTTCAGTTAATCAAATGACTTTAAAATCTGGAGTAGAATTGACCATTAAAAAACACGCTCCTCAAATTGAGCAAGTGATTAATCTAGAAGCATAAAAAAACATGTCAGATATTACCATTTCTATCCTTGATCGGGAGGGAGATACACATCAAATAGAAGCGCCTACAGATATGGCGATGAACTTGATGGAGGTTTGTAAAGCCTATGAATTACCAATAGAAGGAACTTGTGGCGGAATGGCACTTTGTGCCTCATGTCAATGCTATATTTTATCCGACCATGATTTAGGAGAACGTTCAAATGATGAGGAAGCCATGCTCGCAGAGGCATTTAATGTTCGCGATAACAGCCGTTTGGGTTGTCAAATCCCTATAACAAAAGAATTAGAAGGATTGCAAGTCGAACTTGCACCAGAAGAAGACTAACTTCTTCGTATATTGAAACCGATTGAATTATTGCTATGAAAAATCAACTTTTATTCGGTATGCTACTCTTATCACTACTTTCATGTACTTCAAACTCTCAGCCACTTGTTGTGGGACATCGCGGGGCTAGGGGGCATGTAGCAGAAAACACGGTCGCTTCAGTAAAAAAAGCAATGGCCTTAGGGGTAGATGGAATTGAGATAGATGTCTTTGTTTGTGCTTCAGGAGAATTAGTTGTATTTCATGATAAAACCTTAGAAAAATTAACCGATGCAACTGGCTATATCGAAACAATTGATTTAGATTCTATTCGAAAAATAACGGTATTAGAACGAGAGCCAATTCCAACTTTAGTTGAGGTGCTAGATGTGATTAATGACGAAGTAGTATTGAATATCGAATTAAAAGGAACTAGTACAGCAAAACCAACTTATGCTTTGCTAAAGCAATATTTTGACGAAGGGAAACTTCAACCTTCAGACGTGTTTATTTCGAGTTTTGACTGGAATGAATTAGAGCTGTTTTACCAAGAAACAAAAGAGGTACCCATCGCTGTTTTGACAGAAGATGATCCTCTTGATGCCATTCCAGTGGCTTTAAGTTTAAAAGCTTTTGCTATTAATCCTAACCATAAAAGTCTGACAAAAAGCAATGTTAAAAAGATTCATGCAGCGGATTTAAAAATTTATCCTTGGACCATTAACGAACCAGAAGACATTGCACATATGAAAGACTTAGGGGTGGATGCGATTATTACTGATTATCCTGAAAGAGTTTATCCACAATAAAAAATGAAACCCTCCAAGAAACAAGGAGGGTTTCTTACTGGATTCGAATACCCCAGTTTTGCTTGTTAACAAGCAACCTTGAATCCAGCAATAATATTTTTAATAGTGATTGCCTCAAGACGAAGTGATATTCAAAAAACGAGAATGGAATATCATGGTGATTTTATCGAGGACTTAATCGAAAAATACAAAAAAATCTAAACCAACGGGTTTAGTTGTTTAAATAGTAAATCCCTAGGTTGAGGAAACTCGCAAAACTCACCCATACTAGATAGGGGTAAAGTAAGTAAGCAGTGGGTTTGTGGACAATTTTAAACCAATAGATGGTTTTGAGGATTAGATAAAGCAATAAGGCAATAACAAGTAAGGCAATCCCTGGACTTTTTAACCCAAAAAAGACAGTACTCCACAGGCCATTCACCACAAGTTGAGCACTAAAATGGTACAAGGCTGTTTTTACCCATCTATGATGACTTCCTTTTGACCAAACCCAGCCCGCTGCGACTCCCATAATGCAGTAAAGCGTGGTCCATACTGGCGCAAAAAGCCAGTTAGGTGGAGTGAAAAAGGGCTTGTTAAGTCCCGCGTACCAAGTAGGAATAGCCGCCTGGGTAATGTACCCAGAAAGTCCGCCAATACTTAGACAAATAAAGACTGATATACTTATTCCAACAACTGTTTTCACCCTTCGGGTCATTTTATTTTTTTTTACAAAAAGAAAGGTAGAAAATATTATTTGAAGCATCATGCCATTGAATGTCTTATCTTTAACCCATGACTATTGAAAAAGAATTTATTGCCTCTACTTTTCCTGCACAAGAAGGAAAAGCGAGTTGGTCTTCCCCGTCTAATATTGCCCTAGTAAAGTACTGGGGTAAATATGGAAAGCAATTGCCGCAAAACCCTTCATTAAGCTTTACTCTGGCCAATTGCGCCACCACAACCCACTTGCAATTCAAACAAAAAGAAAAGGACAATCAGTTCTCTTTTTCATTCTTATTTGAAGGAAAAGAGCAGCCTTCTTTTCACCCTAAAATGGAAGCTTTTTTTGATCGAATTAAATCCTTTTGCCCATACTTATTCGAGCATGATTTAACAATTTCTTCCACGAACTCTTTTCCGCACAGTAGCGGGATCGCCTCTTCTGCTTCAAGCATGAGTGCACTTGCACTTTCATTACTTAGTATAGAAGAGCAGGGAGTAGGCTTTGCATCTCAAGAAGTCTTTCAACAAAAGGCTTCATTTTTAGCCAGATTAGGTTCAGGAAGTGCAGCGAGAAGCATTCAAGGCCCTATGATGTCGTGGGGAGAGACAAAAGCCATTCAAGGTAGTTCACAAGAATTCGCTACTTGTATCGACCAGGAAATCCATCCAATTTTCCGCACTTATCAAGACACTATTTTAATTATAGATAAGGGGCAGAAAAAGGTGAGTAGCACTTTGGGACATCAATTGATGGAAAACCACCCCTATGCCACCGCAAGATTTGAACAAGCGCACCAGCATATGACGCTTTTGATGGCTATTCTAGCCAAAGGGGAACTAGACGACTTTATGCAATTAGTCGAATTAGAAGCCCTTACTTTACACGCTTTGATGATGGCATCAAACCCTTATTTTGTGTTGATGCAGCCCAATACTTTAGCGGTGCTCAATAAAATTTGGGATTTTAGAGAAGACACAAAACTGCCGTTGTGTTTTACCCTAGACGCAGGAGCAAATGTGCATCTGTTATATCCAGAAAAACATAAAAAGGTCATTAATGCTTTTATTGCGAGTGATCTTGCATCTTTTTGCGAAGCTGGACAATACATTGAAGATCAAGTTGGTACTGGCGCTAAAATGTTGTAAGTTTGTATTGCTATGAAAGGCCCATTATTTTATGCTAAAATCTTACTCTTTGGAGAGTATGGAATCATTAAAGATTCCAAAGGATTATCTATACCCTATAATTTTTATCGTGGTGCTTTAAAGTTAAACGCTAGTTCAGAGTTTGAAGATTCCCACGAGAAATTAAAGTTTTTTTGTGCGCATTTAAAGACAATTTCAACAGAGATCGTGCGCTTTGATTGGGAATGTTTAGCATCAGATCTTGCACAAAAGATGTATTTTGACAGCAGTATTCCTCAAGGATATGGCGTGGGGAGTAGTGGCGCACTAGTTGCGGCAATCTACGATCAATATGCGCTAGATAAAATTACTGTTTTAGAAAATCTAACCAAGGATAAGCTGGTAAAACTCAAAGCAGTTTTTGCTGCCATGGAATCCTTTTTCCACGGAAAATCTTCTGGTTTAGATCCCTTGAACAGCTATTTAAGTCTTCCTTTATTAATTCACTCTAAGAATAGCATAGAACCCACTGGCCTTCCTTCTCAAAATCCCGAAGGGAAAGGTGCGGTGTTTTTGTTAGATAGTGGAATTGTAGGAGAAACAGCGCCTATGGTGTCTATTTTTATGCAAAGCATGGAGCAAGAGCCTTTTCGTTTAATGATGAAAGATCAGTTCATAAAATATACAGACCAGTGTATCGAGGATTTCCTTCAGGGAAATTTAAGATCCCTTTTTACCCACACAAAAAAGTTGTCTCATTTAGCATTGAACAACTTTAAACCTATGATCCCAGAAAAATTCCACGCTTTGTGGAAAAACGGATTAGAGACAAACGATTATTATCTTAAGTTGTGTGGTTCTGGTGGTGGGGGCTATGTCCTTGGTTTTACAGAGGATATAGAGAAAGCAAAATTATCCTTAAAAGACTACCAACTAGAAGTGGTCTATAATTTCTGAAAAGCATGCGGCTTTTCTCCAACACTTCCTTCAATTCTTATTTGCTGCCTTTCTTTGGCGTATTCGCCTCAACAAGAGGATATACTATTTTAGTTCTTGTCTTAGCGCAGTATTTAAGTGCGCGTTATATCCTTGCTCCCCAAAAAACATGGATAGAGCATTTAACAGATCACCGTTTATTTTTACTCGTACTGGCTTCTTCTTTAGCCATTGCAGCGGGCTATTTAATCAATAACTTTTATGACGCAGAAAAAGACCAGATTAACCGCCCAAAACAGTACTTGTTGCATCAACTTATTTCATCAGATCTACAATTGTTTTTTTATGGTTGTTTTAACTTGTTGTGTTTAGGTTTGTCATTTTTTGTTAGCTATAGAGCGGTATTGTTTTTCTTTATTTACATGCTGGCAATTTGGCTGTATAGCCATTTATTAAAAAAGACATTCTGGGCTAGTAATGTCTTTGCAGCTGTGCTTGCCATTACCCCTTTTTTTGCGATCAGTTTGTATTTTAATAACCTTTCTACTTGGGTAATGTACCATGCGAGTTTTCTCTTTTTGATTATCCTTATTCGCGATTTAGTCAAAGATCTGCAAAATTTTAAGGGAGACTGGGTGCAAAATTACAGTACTGTTGCAGTTGTTTTTGGAGTTAAAACAACCAAATATATATTAACGCTTCTAATGCTTTTTGCAGCCATTGCAGTTTCTTTCTTGCTGTCAGAAAAAGAGCAATTAGGGATGATGTATTACTATTTTCTAAGCACCTTGCCCTTTCTTGCGGGATTATTGATCCTCTTATGGAAAGCCGATGAGCAAAAGGCGTATCTTTGGCTTCATAATTTGTTAAAATTTTTAATTTTAGCGGGTGTGGGTAGTATCGTTTTAGTGCGATATACAATTTAAATCAATACGATGAGCTAAAATAGCACTGTTGCTATGGCGCAGCATGCTCAATTATGGTTCTGTAAATCAGCCTATAGGGTATTATTAACCTCCCGATATAATTCAATTAACAATTAACAGAGAAAGACAATCTACGCCTAAAATAAAAGATAAGGAGAAATAAGATGGCAACAAAAAACACGATTCGACTCAATAAATTCATTGCTAACTCTGGTCTGTGTTCACGAAGGGAAGCAGATATGCACATAGGTTTAGGAACCGTTAAGGTCAATGGAAAAATCGTTACTGAAATGGGGTATCAAGTCCAGCCTGGAGACGAAGTTAAATTTGATGGTCAACGCATTAATGCCAATAAACCTACCTATATTTTATTGAACAAACCAAAAGGCTTTTTAGCCTCCGTTAAAAAAGGAAACTATAAGAAAGATGTCCTTGAATTGATTGCAAGAGCGGCACCTTTTAGAATTGATCCTTTACATGCAATGGACCGCTCTACTACAGGTTTATTGTTGTTTACAAATGATCAACAAATGATCGTAAAGTTGCGTAATCTTAATACAAGAGTAAAGAAAATCTATCAAGTTGTATTAGATAAAAATTTAACAGGTGAAGCGGTTGATAAAATCAAAAAGGGAATTGTTGTAGATCGCAATAAGGTGCTTAGCGTTGAAGATATCAGCTTTATTCACGGGCAACCAAAGCGGGTAGTGGGAATAGAAATTCACGATCAAACCTATAAAGCGATTCATCAAATTTTTGACGCTGTAGGGTATACCATTGAACAATTAGACCTAGTCACCTATGCTCATTTGACTAAAAAAGATTTATCCCGCGGTAGATTTAGACATTTGGGAGAACAAGAAATCAATTTGTTAAAAATGTTGAAGTAGCGGTTTCTTTCGCACTATTTCATAACACATTACCGCTAACACTATTGCGTATTCTAAAGCGATCAAAACATAGTTTTCTTGAAAGTTAGCATTTGCATAAGTAACATAACTTATCGCGATAAGCATACTCCATATCAAGGGGAAACTGTAGCGCGTAAACATCCCTAAAAAAACAAGAGGAATCACATACCATGGATGGACAATTGACGCCATTAAATAGTAGGTAGTCATTAAAAACAACATAGCAGTAAAAACTTCTTGGGCTTTTTTCTTTGGTTTTAAAAAGGCAAAAGCAAATACAATTCCGCTGATGATCCAGGGGGAGATTTCGCCCCACTGTCTAATGATATTATAGCCTTTAACTTGATAGCCTACCCATCGAATGATGTAATAAAAGCTGCCGTTAAATTCAAAGTTTTTAAACCACAATTGGATGGTGGCAAAATAATTTTCCATCCCGATATCTTTAAAGAAAGGAACAAAAAGAACGAACAGACTAACACTGCCTAACAAGGTCATACCGACTGTTTTTTTCCACGACTGAAAACGTGCAAAGAGTGGGAGTAACAATAGTGGGATAAGCTTTGTTGCTATAGAAAATGCAAAGGCTATGGTGGCGAGGCTATGGCGTTTTTTTAGGAGGAACCAAAAGCCTAAGGCAAAGAAGAAAAGCATAACCCCTTCCCAATGTAAATTCCCTGTCAATTCAAGTATGATTATTGGATTGAGAAAATACCATCCTAATCTTTTTGTAGGTAAATCAAGTTGGCGTAGAATTCTTTGGGCGATTAAAAAGAGCCCTACTTCAGCTAGAATAAGTAAGAGGCGCATAATAACAACTGTCCCCAATAGATGATTAGGCAACCACTTGACAGAAAATAAAAACCCCAATTGGTTGACAGGTGGGTAATTTGAATAGTGTTGTGCGCTTAATTCTCCCATTCCAGAAAACAATTCGCTTTTAAGGGATGGGTTAAAAAAGGCGTTATCTGCCATTAATTCATTTGGGCTGAAGGCATAAGGATTAAGTTCATTTTGAAGTAATAAACCATCCCAAATAAAGCGATAAAAATCCTGCGAAAGCGAAGGCAAGGCGATTAGAAAAACAAACCGGAAAGCAATCCCCAGCCAGAAGATCGTTTGGATAGAAATACGCTTTAATAAAGCATATGTCAAGGCCCAGCTACTAGCATAGAGCGATAAAAAATAGAGACTTTCTTCTCTAGGGATAAAATATCCCAAAAGAACATAAATAACAATTATAAGGAAAGCGATAATCGCAACACGAGAAGGGTTTCCCCCAAACATTATCCTTGTGTTCTAAATGAATTTACAAAGATAAAGCCGAAGCCGACAAACAACAATAAATGAAAAGGGAATAGTCCAAAGTCCCCATGATTTCCCACGGCAAACGCGCTGTACATCCCGAACAAGAAGTAGAGTGCGAGTAGCCCTTCTACGATGGTGTTTTTGTGCACTTTTTTAGGAATGTATTTATTGTTTTTCCAGGAGTCTTTTAACTCTTGAATATTGAATTTAGGGGTGCGAATAAAATCACTTCTTTTCCCTCTATGTCCTTCTAAAACGGCCAAAGCATTATGGAAAGAAAAGCCCATAGCAACAGTGTAAAAAGTAAAAAAGGTTTTAGTGTATTCGAGAAACTGTAATAATCCACTGCCATTTTTTCTTCGGTATAATTCCCAGTAGCAGTAGAAAAATATCACAGTACTTATAATAAATAAAGAAGAGATTTTGAAGAACCAGGCTAAGTGTCCCCATTCGTTTTTAATGTAGAGCATTGGGATACTTAAAATCCCTACCATCAAAACATTTAAAAACATGGTGCTGTTTAAAAGGTGTAAAATGGAATGCACTTTTGTCCCAAAGGGAAGTTCCTTTTTATCGATTACCTTTTTGATCATTTTTTGGTAATTCTCTGCCCCACCTTTATTCCATCTAAATTGTTGAGAACGGATAGCACTCATTACCACAGGAAGTTCAGAAGGGGTTTCTACCTCTTCGAGATATTTGAATTTCCAGTTTTTGAGTTGTGCGCGATAGCTAAGATCTAAATCTTCGGTAAGGGTATCACCTTCCCAATTTCCGGCATCAAGAATGGTCTCTTTTCGCCAGATTCCTGCGGTTCCATTAAAGTTGATAAAGTGACCTTTAGAATTTCTTCCAACTTGTTCAAGGGTGAAGTGTGCGTCTAGGGCAAAAGCTTGCACTTCTGTTAAAATAGAATAATCGTGATTGATGTGTTCCCATTTAGTTTGAACTACCCCAATATCGGTTTGATCAAACTGTGGTATTGTTTTTAATAACCAGTCTTTTCTAGGTAGGAAATCAGCATCAAAAATGGCGATCAATTCTCCTTTTGCACTTTTTAAACCTTCTTTTAAGGCACCCGCTTTAAAACCAACCCGGTCTTTTCGGCGAATTTGTACAATATCAAGACCACCTTTTTGTAAGTCAGCAACGATTTCTCTAGTTAGCTCAACAGATTCGTCTGTAGAATCGTCAAGAACTTGGATTTCTAATCGCTCTCTAGGATATTCAATCTCGTTGATGCATTTAAGTAAACGTTCCATTACATACAACTCGTTAAAAACAGGAAGTTGAATAGTTACAAAAGGAACTTTCTTTGGATGGCTAGTGTCTAAATAAGTTAGGGCTGGTTTGTTTTTTTGAGCTCTTTTGTAGTTAAACAATAGATTAAGTTGCGCTAAACTATAAAAGAAAACAAGAACTAAACAAACGGAATACAATCCCATCACAATGAAGGAAATGTTTAACCAAAAGTATTCCATGTCAATTTTTTTTCGATAAGTAGTGTTTGAAAATCCACCCTATAATTTTCATCCCTGCAAATATAGTTCCTTTTACGGTTCCTGAAACTTTTGAGACCCCTATTCTTTTTTTATAAGAAACAGGTACTTCTTGATAGGTAATTTTTTGACGTAAAACTTTGAGTTGCATTTCTACGGTCCATCCATAAGTTTTATCTCTCATTTTGAGTTTTTCAAGGGTTTCCCATCGAATTGCTCTAAAGGGCCCAAGATCTGTAAAGTTCGATCTGTAAAGGAGTTTTATTAAAAAGCAGGCTAGCCAATTGCCAAATACCTGCTGTGGAGTAAGCGACCCTCTTTCACTTAAAGCTTTTACACGGGCACCCACGACAAAATCTGCCTTATCCTCTAAGATAGGTTGGATGACCTTTGTGAGTTCTTGAGGATAATCAGAATAATCTCCGTCAAGAAAGACAAGAATATCGGGTTTATTCTGCTCTTGTGATAAATAGTCGATGCCCTTGAGACAGGCATAACCATAGCCTTTGCTTTTTTCTTTCAATACGGTTGCTCCAGCATTAGCAGCAACCTGCGCAGTTTGATCGGTAGAATTGTTGTTCACTACCACGACTTCTTCCACAAAATCAGGAATCTCTGCGATCACTTTTGCAATCGATTTTTCTTCGTTAAAAGCAGGAATGATGACTTTTATTATGGGCATGGGAGTGATTAAATATGATTGCCCCAAGTTAATTCATTACAACTTATTCCCTAATGGAAATTCAGGAAGATTCGTGCGATTCGCTACAGGACCATTTTCTAATTTTAGTACTCCTCGCGGACAAACAGCAGAGCAAATTCCACAGCCTACACAAGAAGAACGAACAATGTTTTGACCCTTTTGGGCGTAAGCCCTCACATCAATTCCCATCTCACAATAGGCAGAACAGTTCCCGCAAGAGATGCATTGCCCCCCGTTAGTTGTAATGCGAAAACGCGAAAGTAAACGTTGTTGTAATCCCAGGATGGCTGCCATAGGGCAGCCAAAGCGACACCAAACACGGCTACCTAGAATAGGGTAAAATCCTACTCCTAAAACGCCAGAAAAAGCCGCTCCAATCCCAAAGCCATACCATTTTGTCAAGGTATAGCTCTTGATGAATAAGATGTTTTTCTCCCCAGAAAAGGCTTGGATTGCAATTGTTCCCGCGATAACACAACCGATGGTGATCATGCTGTATAAAGCGTCTTTATCCATTTCTTTTCTTTTGAAAAAATAGATGATGCCCATTAAAAGGGCTAAGAAACTAACGACACCTATCACAAAGGTTTCTCTAGAGAAACTACTTAAGTCTGGATTGCTGCCTAAAAAAGACCAAATGACGGCGATGGTGGTTAAAAAAACCAATACCAATACCACATGAATCGACCAGCGTTCTAATTTCCAAACACTTATTTTTTTACTCGATAATTGTCGAAAAGGGTCTCCAGCGGTTTCTGCTAAAGCACCACAACCACATACCCACGAACAGTACCAGCGTTTTCCATATAAATAGGTCAAAATGGGCGAAACAATAAAGATCATTGCAACCCCAGATAAGAGCATAAACAATCCTAAGTTCCCGCCTGCAAGCATATTTTTTATGTGCCAAGACTCAAAAAAGTAATAATTAAGCGGCCACATATTCTTTAAATCTTTTGCGAAATAAGGGGTGTCTGGATGAAATAATGCCAGTAGTTCAGGAATTAAAAAGGCAAAGCCTAATTGAAAAAACATCACCGATAGGGTGCGTATAATTTGATAGCGATTGTGACGATACTTTATAATGAATTTCACCCCAAAAATTAAGATAGCCAAGGTGTAAAGTGTTCCATATACAAACCATTGCGTTGCGGGTTTTCCGTTCAAAGTCAAACTTAGAGGATCAAAAAAGGCCACTAGTCCCGTGCTACCCTTGCTGTTATAACCCAATATTTCTGGGTAAAAATAAAGTGCGATATAGAATCCAGTCAATGCTATTCCCACAAACCACCCTAATAGTCCTCTTGCAGATAGTCCATCGAACCAAACACCGTTATTTTTGATTCCTGGAATTGTCCCATGATAAAGTCTTTCGCTGTAAAGAATAGTTCCTAGACTAATTAAGACTAAACTACTTATAAACCCAGCAGTAGAAGAAGAAAAAGACGCACTAAAAAAAGGATAAAATAATAGTGCAAGTCCAGTGAGGCCTATGATTAGACCTATGTTTTTTCCATGACTGCTGTTTAGACGAGTTGACTGTGCCATTGTGCTTGTATTTGAGGTTCGTATTGGGCGTAAAATTCTGGGTCAAAGTTGGCTTTTGATAGATTTTCAATAACAGTGTCCATCTTTGCTTTTTCATTTAGCCATTGATCAAACACTTCCTGTCGCATACGTATGCCAAAGGTATTGATTCCTAAAAACAAGCGACTTTTTGCATGATAGGCTAGACGTACCATGCAATTTTCTGTTTGATGCTTCCAGCAAAAGTGATTTTCTTCTTGCGTTGCACGAGGAGAAATTTGCCCATAGGTTTGATATTCAATATCAAAGAATTTTGCACTGTTAAACCAGTGACCAGGGGTATAAGCGGTGGGTTTACCAGTTAAACTTTGTGCTAAGGTTTCACCCATCATTCGACCCACATACCAAACTGCTTCTATCGCATGGCGATGAGCAAGGGGGGAGCGCAATTCTGCACAGTCGCCTATGGCATAAACATCAGGTAAATTTGTCGCGAGATATTGATCGACTAAAATCCCTCTATTTATATCGAGGTCGCTATCTTTTAAAAAATCAATATTAGGCCTTACCCCTGCAGTGAGTCCTACCATTTGACAAGGGATAATATCACCTTGATCTGTTAGTACACTTGCAGCCTTTCCATTTTCGTCTGGAACTATTTCAATAAGGTTAGTGTTCGTTCTAAGATCGATGCCATGTGCTCTAATATGTCGTTCAATCATTTCCCCTTCATGAGGAGAAATTACTTTACTCCAAAAGTGATTTTCTCTTACCAAAAAACTTGCTCTAATCCCCCTACTGTGGAGCATCTCTACTAATTCTATCCCAATTAGGCCACCTCCTACTACAACAGCTTGTTGAATATTTGGGGTATTTGCGGTAAGTTGCTCAAGGTCTTGTTTTGTGTAAAGTCCTTGAACGTTTTCAAGATCTTGCCCTTTCCAGCCAAATTTATTTGGAGTTGAACCTGTAGCTAAAACAAGAGAATCATATGAAAGGTGCTGGCCATTAGCTAAGACAACAACTTTTTCTTTTGCGTTGATATTAGTGACTTCTGCATTTAAAAGATCAATCTTGTTTTTTTGCCAAAATCCTTTTTCATAAGGTTCGAGATGCTCCCATTTTAAATGCCCCATATAAACATACATCAAGGCTGTTCTTGAGAAAAAATAATCACTTTCTTTTGAGATAATAAGAATGGCCTTTCGACTTTTTTTCCGAATATTTCTGGCAAGTGTTGTGCCTGCAATACCGTTACCAATAATGATGATGGGAGACCGGGACGTCATAATTTTGTGTTTATCCCAAGGTAAGCTATTTTCTACTTTTTGAAAAATTTGTATCTAATAAACCCAATCTTACTTGAATTCGACTTAAAATGGCCAAAGGCTTATTTAGAGCGATACAAGCTTTAAAAAAAAAACAAAATGAGAAAATCACTTTGGGCTCGACTGGAACTCTCTTTAGCAACGACCAAAGAGAACATTTGGCTGGCTTTAACTTTACCAGAATTGACAGAATAATATATGTATAATTGTCAATTGCACTGTAAGTGGGAACTAGGGAGTGATGCTTTATGGCGAGAACTCCAAGAAGATGGTTCTTTTATTACCCATGTTAGCGGAACTTTATTAGATTATATATGGCTAAATGCATATTTTCCACTATAGGGAGAGACGCCTTTAACCCTAGAGGATATCCAGCAAAGATGGGTGAAGACTATTAAAAGGATAGGACAAGTAAATAAGGAATTTAATCGTCCAGTGCTCTTTACTGAAATGGGCTACCGCAGTATTGATGATCCTTTGCGTCGTCCATGGGATTATCGCGATAAAGCACAAAATTATAACCCCAAAATGCAAGCAATGGTATTAGAAGCCTTGTTGAAGGAATTTATGCCGCAACCCTGGTGGCAGGGGGCTTTGTTTGGAAATGGTTTCCCGATCATCCTAATGCTGGGGGAGAAAATCATACGGGCTTTACACCACAGAATAAATTAGCGGAAGAAGTTCTTCGCTCTTATTTTACAAATCGCAAATAATAGCGATAAAGTTTCTTTGGACCAATCCTTGCATACCGCATTAGACGAATTAAGCCATGGTGAAAGTGTAATCGCCAAATGCCATTTTCTATAAATCTTCTTGCAGATGTTATTATTTTCTGAGGTAATACGATAAAGTTTGTTGCCTTAAATAAGCGGTCAATCAATTCTACATCTTCACAAACAGTATAGTGTTCATTAAAACCTTTAAGTTGCATAAAGAGCTGCTTCTCAACAAAAAGAGATTGATCTCCACTGCGGCAAAAACGAGTGTTGTATTTTGTTGCTAAAGCCACCCATTTTAAGGCAAAGTGATCGTGATCGAATTGCAACTGAAAGCAGCCTGCTTTGTTTTCTGCATTGCATTCGTTTAATAAAATTTGATCGAATCCTTGAGGTGGGGTACAATCAACATGAATAAAATACAAGAGTTTATGGATGGCATTTTTTGCCCCAGCGTTCATCTGTAGGGCTCTTCCTTTTTTTGATTTAAGCAAACTGCAATTTGGCGAAGCCTGAATTATTTTACAGCTACCATCTTGGCTTCCTCCATCGACAAAAATGATTTGATGTTGATGGCTTTCTAGCGCGCCAAAAAGTAAAGAAATAAAGTTTGGTAACCGTTCAGCTTCGTTATAAATGGGAACAATAATAGAGATCCCGGCTTTATTCGTTGAGGCCCCAGTCATAATTTAAAAACCGAACTTTTGCATTTTTTGCAACAGGCTGTTTTGCATATTTTCTAATAAAAGCATGTCGCTCTTTTTTTGAGCCAAAGTCTCCCGCGAACCATTGAAAAATTCTAGAAATTTCCATTTCTTTTACGCTAAGAATATTTCGCTTTTCGTCATTAATAAAATCTGTAGTTACTGCTTCAAGTTGTTTTTCCATGCTGTGAGAATAGAAAGCTTTGTTGAGTAATTTAGGACAAGAGACAGAGGCGCAATTGATCGCAAAATGAATCCTAGGTTCCTCCATCTTTCTTAAAATTTCATGTTCAATGTGATTGAGTGATACTTTTTTTCCATGGAGATTAAAGCGTTTAAAGCGCCATGGAGTGATAAGCTTACGGATGCTTTTTAAAGGGTAATTATCTAATATAAGTTTTACAGTAACTGCATTGTAGGCATTGATAAAATAAGCAAGAGAGTCGTTCTTTGACCAATATTCTGCTGGGGGGTTTTCTTCAAGACTGCTAATGTAATTATCTAATGCAATGGTGTCGTTTTTCCATTTGGCATAGTTTACATTGCCATCTTTATCCACAAAAGTTTTAAGCGCGTTGGTCCACTGCTCGTGGATATTCTTTTGCCCTATTAGGGCAAAAGAAAGTAGTAAAAAAATGGAAGTTAACATTTGGCGCATATCAGTTCGATTTAGCAAAAACCTCCTCCATCATAGTGATAAGTGGACTCACTGATGTAAAGGTCATCTAGGTTAATTTTTGCTAAAGCTCCAGCAGTTTTATCACAAACTGCTAGGGGTTGGTTTTGTAGAAGCACATGGCCTTTTTTATCGTCAAAAAAGTCTTTGTCTCCAAAATAGATCGCTGCTTTTCCAGAAAAGATACAAGGGCCGTCTTCTGGCATCGGGTCTTTAATAGCACATACTTCTACACTTTCAATAAAGATGGTTTCTTCTGTGGGGTAGTGTTTTTTATCCAAGATACGATAGGGTCTTTTAGCTCTTATTTCAATGGTGCCAAAACCTACATCGGTTAGCATTTTGATATATTCATTTAATGGGATAGAACCAGATAGGCATAAGGCACGAAGGCGCTCATCATCACGTAAGGTTTGATTCATGGGTTGTTCACAAATGGGGTCACTCATGACCAATCTTCCGTGAGGTTTTAAAACCCGATACATTTCTTCTAGGGCTTTTTTGAGTTCTTCTACTTTAAAAATATTAAAAAGACAATTTTGCGCGGCAACATCAATAGAGTTGTCTTCTACTGGGAGGTCAAGTGCGTCTCCTTTTTTGAGGGAAATAAAATCAGATTCAAACCACTCGTTTTGTTCTTCGGCTAGAACAAAATTTTTCCGCGAAGTGTCTAACATCTCATCTACTACATCGATTCCAATTACACCCTCTTTTTGTCTTGAAAAGTAGGAGAATTGAAGCAATTCCATCCCACCACCCACGCCTACATATAGGATTTTTGGGTTATTGACAAGATCCCTGGGGTGAACTGTTGACCCACAACCATAATTCATTTCTTGCATTATGGTAGGAATGGATAGTCCAGGGAATTGCCAGATGGGGGTAGTGGTACAGCACAAGCCTATGTCTGGGGTTAAGGCAGCTTCTTTATAAACATCTTTTGTTACATCGAGATAACTCATTGGAATTAGATTAGAGCGTTGAAATAAGTTTTTTGACCAATACCATCAAAGATTGTTCCGCTTTTTTAGCTGCAGCCATAATATCTGGAATATCGATGGGTTTGAGGTTGTCGGGGTCACATTCGTCTGTTAAAACAGAAAAAGCGATGCAGTCCATTTGTAATTGATTTGCGACAATGACCTCTGGAACGGTCGACATACCCACTGCATCTGCTCCAATTATTTTTAGATAACGATATTCTGCTTTTGTTTCTAGTTGGGGTCCCATGACAGAAGCATAGACTCCCGCATGAAGCGAAATTTGATTTTCTTGTGCAATTGTTTTAGTGCGTTCAATTAGGGCTAGGGAATATGGGGCGCTCATATCGACAAAGCGTTCACCTAATTGACCGATGCCTTTTTCTGCTAAAGGAGAACCACCTTGTAAATTGATGTGGTCTTCGATTAACATCACTTCTCCTTTTTTAAAGTTGAGGTTGATCGCTCCTGCGGCATTACTAATAATAAGTTGTTTTACCGCTAGGGCATGCATCAATCGAATGGGATAGGTAATTTCAAAATAGCTCAAGCCTTCATAGGCGTGAAAACGCCCTTCAAAAACCAAGACTTTTTTTCCTTGGAAACCTCCATACAACAAACGTGCTTTATGAAATTCCATGGTGGATTTCGGAAAATGGGGGATGTCGTTATAAGGAACTTCTACTTCAATGCTTAGGTGATTTACCAGGTCGCCTAATCCGGTGCCTAAGATAATTCCTATGGCGTTGTCATTGATTCCTTTAGCTTTTAAAAAAGCCAAACTTTCATTGATTTGTTCGATCATTGTATGTGTGCTTTAAGCGATGGGTTTTCTTCAAGATCTGAAAAAGTATCCACATCGTTTTTTTCGTTGAGTAAATGATAATTAATGTGATTTATATCAGCTAATGTGCTGGATAGAACTTTGTCTGTTCCCCATTCTTTATGCTTAAAAAGGTCGGGAAAAAATTGATTGAGGCCTAATAAATAGTAGCCTCCGTCTTTTGACGGACCAATTACTGCCGCTTGTTTTTCTAAGGCCTGAAAGGCTTTTTGTATGTCTTGAGCTTCAAGGGTCCATAGATCGGTGCCAATAATGACTACTTTGTCATGAGAGATAAAGCTTTCTTGAAAAGCATTTGCCATGCGTTCTCCCAGGTGTTCACCTGCTTGTTTTTTCTTCTGGCTAGCAACAGCCGAAAAGAGGTCATTTTCCTCGATTTTATCAGAATAATATAAATGAATGTCGACTTCTAATTCTTTTAAAACTGAAGCCGTTTTTTTAAGAAGCTCTTTGTAGATTAATAGGGCTTTTTTTTCTCCGATCGTTTTGGCTAAACGCGTTTTTACTTTTCCTAATCTAGGGTTTTTACAAAAAACGAGCAAAAGAGGTTTCTTCACAGTTAAGCGGATTAAGCAATACTTCCTTGACAGCTGCTTCCTGCGCCAGCAGTACAGCCATAGCAGTGTTGCGAGAGTAAGATTTTTCTTTTTGCGAGGGCTTCAAGATTAAAGTCTCGAATGTGCTGATGTTCAATATCTACCTTTAGTTCAAGCATTTGATTGAAGTCACAGTCATATAAATATCCTTTCCAACTAACAGAAATGGTATTGGTGCACATTACATTTTCTGCCGCAGCTGGGTTAAAGGCAACAACTAAGTTATGCATGTATTCATTATAATTTTCTGAAGCGATGAGGTAATCTAAGAATCGGCTAATGGGTAAATTTGTAATGGTAAATAAATGATTAAAATCGATGTCAAAATCTTCTTTTAGCGCTGTTTTAAAATCGATTTCAAGGGCTTGTTGATCTCCAGGTAAAAAGGCACCAGAAGGGTTGTATACTAAGTCTAACTTAAGGTTTGATACCTCTTTTCCATAACCAGCTTCATTCAGTTTTTGTAAGGCTTTGATGGATTGATCAAACACGCCAGAGCCGCGTTGTCGATCTGTTTTATTGCGTTTGTAAAAGGGTAAGGACGACACTACATGCACTTTATGTTGAGCAAAAAAGGCGGGTAATTCATGGTATTTTTTATTGGCCAAGATGATGGTGAGATTCGATCTCACAATGATTTCTTTTACAGTAGTTTGAGCGCGAATCTGCGCTACAAACCATCTAAATTTTGGGTGCATTTCTGGGGCTCCCCCAGTAAGATCTACCGTTTTAATGGAATTATGTCGCATCACATTAAGACAGTCTTCCATGGTGCTTTCTAACATTATTTCTTTTCTGTCTGGGCCAGCGTCAACGTGGCAATGTGCGCAAACTTGATTGCACATATAGCCTAGATTGATTTGTAAAATCTGGAGTGCTTTTGGACGAATGTCTTCGAGTTGATAGTCGTTTAATTTTTCTTTAAATGTAGGTAGGGTTCCATCTTGAAAAATACCCTTCGATAGAATATCAAGTTGTCTTTGTGTGTCAGATAATTCATTCTGACGTGCTTTAAGAGATTTGGTTGCCATAGATTACATGCTCAATTGATCGTGTCGATTCATCATCTGAACACCATGAACAAGAACCGCACCACTTTTAATGGCAGCTCCCACATGTACAGCTTCCATCATTTCTTCTTTTTCAATGCCTTTTTCTAGGCCGTCTTTTGTGTAAGCATCGATACAATAAGGACAATGAACTACATGGGATACTGCTAGGGCAATTAAGGATTTTTCTCTTGCCGATAGATGACCTTCTTTAAATACACTGGTGTAGTATTCAAAAAACTTCTCGCCTAATGATTCATTCCATTCTGTAATAGAGCTAAATTTTTTTAGATCGTCTGGATTATAATATGTTTTTTTCATTTTGATTTAAGATTAACAGACCAATTAGTTACAAGTATAGGAGTTTTTTTATATTTACTAACAGTATCTACTTAAAACCCAAATCTTAAATGTATACTAAAATAAACTTTCGTACTTAAAGACTTCCTGCCCATATGTGGGCACTATTCTTAATTATGAAGAGTTATGGAGCTATTTGAAGGTAATGTAGCACCCCCGTTGTTTATCAGCAATGTGGTGACCATCATGCTAATTGTTTTTTTGGTCGTGACCGTTCAAGACAACGAATGGCCTATAAAAATCAAATTGCACGACTTGAATCAAAGTCACTTAAGGCGCAAATGAACCCTCACTTTATCTATAATACTTTGAATGGAATTCAAAGTGTTATGCTGCAAAAAGGAGAAAAAGTTGCCAATGAATACATTGGTGTCTTTGCACGTATTTTAAGAAAAACATTAGAGATGTCCATCACAGAAAATTTATCCTTAGCAGAAGAATTATTTTATTTGAGAGGCTATGTTACATTGCAAAATTAAAGATTAAATTTTCCTGTGCTTTTTTTAGAGGAAGTGCCAAGCTTAGAAGATCAAGAAATCCTTATAATTCCTCCAATGTTAATACAGCCAATATTAGAAAATGCAATTTTTCACGGGCTATCACCATTAGAGGATCAAGGTCAGATACTTTTAAAAATAACGCTGCACACGAAGACAATGAAAATAATAGTAAAAGATAACGGTGTGGGAAGAAAAGAAGCAATGATAAATAAAAAGATAAAGGAAGGGAATGAGGAGTACATGTCAAAATCCATTCCCACTAAAATTCTAAAGGAACGTATTGATGCTTTAAACTACCTCTATAAGGCCAAATCAGAATTCTATTTAGAAGACGTGATCAAAGAGAATAAAATAAATGGGACAAGAGCAGTACTCATTTTGCCTAAAACCATAAAAAAGACACAGCATGAAAAGATTAAGGACGATATTAGTCGATGATGAAAAAAACAATCTAGATTTATTAGAATATTTTATCAAAAAAAATTGTCCCTCTTTAGAGATAATAGCTTGCTGTGGAACTTATGATTCTGCCAAAAGTACAATTGAAAACACAGATTTTGACTTAGTGTTTTTAGACATTCTTTTAGATCATGACAATTCTTTTCATATGCTAGAGAGAGTTGATAAAACTTTTTTTCATATCATTTTCATCACGGCATATGATGAATATGCGATTAAAGCATTTCGTTATAATGCAACAGATTATTTATTAAAACCCATTGTTATTGAAGACTTAATTGAGGCGGTAAATAGGGTAGAAGAGCAAATTCAAAAAAAAGAATTTGTAAATAGAGAGCAGATCAAACAACTGTCAGATACAATTTTAAAGAAAAAGCCTATAAACTATTTAACAGTTTGTGGGATGGATAGGGTTTATTTTATCCAGCCAGACGATATTGTATATTTAAAATCTGCAGGTCGATATACAGAGTTTTATTTGCGGGATAAAAAGCGAAAAATCATCTCTCCACGCCCTATAGGGCAATACGAAATTTTACTTTCAGAAGATCAATTTTATCGTATTCACAATTCTTTTTTAATCAATCTGAACGCCTTGATTAACATCAATAAAAGAGCTGGAAATTATTGTGAATTATCTAACGGAGTGTCTTTACCCATTTCTAGAAGGCGATTTGAAGGTCTTATAAAATTGATGCGATTAAAATAATTTATTTTAACAATTTAGGATTGATTCCTAGTACGTTATTTCGATAATAATCATTTAAAAATTTAGGAGAGATATATTCGTTCCCTAATAAAGTGCTGTCTTTTTTAATGGTAGAAATCAGCTGTAGAGTTCTATACAGATGTAAAAATTCTTTAGAAAGAGATGTATAGCTATAATGCCAGGGTTCGAATAAAAACCCCTTCCTTAAGCTATCTTGTGTGTAAACAAGATCAAAGCCATAGGAGTTAGCATTAGTTTTTAGCCATTGACTTAGTTCTCGATAAGGGCCGTTGTGAAAATGTTTTTCAAGTAACGCATCTCCTTCCACCTTTTTACTTCCTTCAATGATATCAATATCTGTCCCCCAGTGGTGACGTGAGGTTCCAGGTAATGTGGAGTATTCAATGATTTTAGCAATGGCTTCTGGTCCTGTTAAGCCTTCGCTTTTAAAGCGTTTATATTTTTTATTCCATATTCCTTTTTGCGAAGCATAGCTTCTAAAACTCGAGACAATTTTGATTTCAATTCCATCCTTTAATGCAGCAGTCTGCATTTTTTGAAAAGCTGTGGCAACTTCGCTTAAAAGAGTATAGCCTTCGGCGGAAGGGGGGATTTCTTTTTTCCCTAACAATAAGTCTAGTTCAAAAGTACTAGAAGTTTGAGCTGCTAGATTGAGCCCCATTAAAAGACTTATTAAAAAGACATTATATTTTTTCATTTTAATAATTTATAAAAACAATAATGAGTGCCAATATCGTCTATTTCAAAAGCTTCACCTTTTTGATGATAGGCCAGCGAGGTGTAAAAGTCAAGCGCTGCGATTCTCGCATTGAGCCAAATTAAATCAATTTTTATTTCCATCATTCGCTTCTCAATATCATCCATCAATTCTTTCCCTATCCCCTTGCGATGAAAATCTGTTAATACTGCAACCCCTCTAATTTGATAACTTTTTAAATTATTAAAGGCGAGATGATTTTTTTTATACGCAGATAATACCCCTACTAATTTATCATCGAGATAAGCCCCTAAATGAACTGTGGTCGCTTCTTGATCAGCTGTAAATATACAATCTTCAATTGGTCGTCCTTGTCTCAATATAGGGTGGCGAACACAATGTGTTTCTTCAGCTAAAATTTCTTTTATGATGGGTTGCATACGTATATTTAAAACTAAGATTAATCTTCAAATTACCTTCTCAATTGAGCATAATTTTTTATCCTGGCATGTAATAACAATGAATAATTTTATTCTTTTTAAAAGAAATATTATATTTGGAATAATGCGGGAGTAGCTCAGTTGGTAGAGCGTCAGCCTTCCAAGCTGAATGTCGCCGGTTCGAACCCGGTCTCCCGCTCTAATCTCCTCTCCTTTTTATCAAACAATTAACGCCCTTCTCTCCTTCTTATGTGGTGATTATTGTTATTTTTATCCTATGAAATACTGGTTGACTTCCCTTTTTGTATTAAGTTTTATATTCGTTGCCGCACAAGAAAAGCGACAATTGCTCAAGGGGAGACTCTTGTATAGAAATGCAAATGTTGTTGCTGCAAACGTAGTAAACAATACCGCTCAAACAAATACCATCACAGATGGAGAAGGTGAATTCGAGATTTTAGCAAAAGCTGGAGATGAAGTTATTTTTTCTTCGGTTCAGTTTCGTATCAAGACCTTGACTATTACTCAAGAGATTATTCGAAAAAATCGTTTAGTAGTAGAAGTTAACGAGCGTGTCAATGTTTTAGATGAAATTGTGGTAGGTCCAGAAAACACCCAAAAGTTTCTCGACCTTAAGAAAGAAGAATTTTCTAAGGTGGATTACACTCAAGATAAATCTACAAAAATTGATAACACCATCATGCGTCAAGGACAATTGGTCAATGGAATAAATATAGTTAGTGTGGCTAAATTGTTAGCCAAAGTAATTAAAGGGAATAATACTACAGAGCCTAGAATATTAATTCCTTCAAAGGTTCTACCCTTAATTTTTGAGAAACGTTTTTTCACAGAAGATCTAGGACTGACTAAGGAAGAAACGATTGGGTTTTTAGAAAAAATGGATAAAAACCTACCCTCTGATCGACTTTTGAAAAAAGACAGAGAGTTTCAATTAATTGAGTTTTTATATCTCCAAAGTGAAGAATTTAAAAAACAAATTCGTTGAAATGTAAATCTATTTACATAATGGTTTTTATGCTGTGTTGCGGAATATTAAAAGCACAGAAATACAAATTACTTAGCGGAAAAATTGACCATCCAGAATTAACTGTTGCGGGAATACATGTTATTAATGCTGATCGGGGTCTGGCAGAAATAACAGATATTGATGGTTACTTTGAAATTTCTGTTACAATAGGAGAAAAATTAATTTTTTCTGGGGTGCAATATGAAAAAAGAGCATTAGAAATTTCTCCAGAAATATTCGCTTTAGATCAGATTACTGTTTACTTAGAAGCATTTATAAATGAGTTGGACGAGGTGGTAGTAAAGCCCCACGATTTAAGTGGAAGTCTTGCAAGTGATTTAAGCAATGTTAAGCCGAGACTTAATTTTGACGATGTAGGTATTCCTGGATACAAAGGAGTGCGCAAAGAGAAAATAATCTCTGGAAAAAGCTTAATCCTTTCTACATTGTTATTACCCATTTCTGGAGGAATAAATATTGAAGCAGTTTATAAACATCTTTCTGGCTACTATAAAAAGCTTAAAAAAAGAAGAATGCTTGATGCCCAGTTTGATGCCGTTTTTAGCATCATTAAATTTTATGGACTTTATTTTTTTGAAGAAAACTATAAGCTCGAACTAGAGGAGATTTATGATTTTGTTTTAGGCTGTTCAGAGAACAGTAAGTTGCTTGACTATTACAAGAAAGACATGCATGAACAAGTAGTGAAGTGTTTTGAAAACTATCTATCAAATCAATACAATGAAAAGTAAACTCATTTTGATTCTCTTTGTTTTTTTGTGTTCTTTCACTACAACTCATGATTATTATTTAAGTACAACTAGCATAAAATGGGTGCCATCAAAACAGCAAGTTCAATTGACAAGTCGTTTTTTCTTAGAAGATATTGAGGCATTAATGCAAAAAGAGACAGGGCAAAAAGTAGTTTTTTTACCTGACTCAAATCAAGTAAAGATCGATGCCTTTGTAAAAGATTTTTATTTGAACAACCTTACCATTAAGATAGATGGGGAGCAACAAGAAATTGCTTATTTAGGCAGAGAGTATAAAGAGAATGATCTCCTTGTCGTTTATGCAGAGGTTGTCTTTCCGGCTAAGACATTTAAGGCCCTAGACGTCAATGCAAGCTTTTTAATTGACTTTTTAACTGGGCAGCAAAATATTGTTCATTTGATTACCCCTAGTAAGAAAAAAAGCTTCCTCTTAACGAACAAAAAAACCGCTTTTGATTTTACGCTTTAATATATAAAAATTAAAGTATATTTAACCACAATTTAAATTTTTGAGAGAATGAAAAAGTGCCTATTTGCCTCAATCTTTATGCTTTTTTCGACCATAGTTCTAGCACAAGACTCTACCGCGATTCAAGGGCATAAAAACAACAACAAATTCAAACAGTTGTATGAAGAATTTGCTACGCCTAACCGTTTTAGAACAGCCTCTGGTGCGCCAGGTGTTGATTATTATCAGCAGCAAGTGGATTATAAAATGGATATCGAATTAGACGACGAAAACACTAAGTTATACGGGAACGAAACCATTACATATACCAATAATTCACCAGATGCATTGCCTTATTTATGGGTGCAGTTAGATCAAAATATCCGTAATGAAAACGATATGGAGGGGGCGAAAAACCCTTCTGGAGCACCTAGTTTTAGACGTGTAGAATCATTTGTGGATGAATTTACTGGAGAGAAATTCGTCGGTGGTTTTAATATCGAACACGTCAAAGATGCCAATGGTCATCCATTGCGCCACACCATTAATCAAACGATGATGCGTGTTGATTTACCTTCGCCTTTAGCGAGCGGTGCGCAATACACCTTCTCGATAAAATGGTGGTATAAAATCAATAACCACGTGACAGACCGTGCGCGTTCTGGCTATGAATATTTCGCCGAAGATGATAACCGTGCTTATGTAATCGCACAGTTTTTTCCGCGTTTAGCCGTTTATAACGATGTTGAGGGTTGGCAAAACTACCAGTTTTGGGGGAATGGAGAATTCGCCTTAAACTTTGGGAATTATGAAGTAAATATCACTGTTCCAGAAGATCACATTATGGAAGCGACAGGTACTTTGCAAAACCCTAAAGAGGTGTTGTCTAGAACAGAGTACCAGCGCTATAAAAAAGCCTTAAACACCTATGATGATCCAGTGATGATCGTTACCCAAGATGAGGCGATTGAAAAAGAAAAGGTAAAAGCAACCAAAAAGAAAACATGGCTTTTTGTCGCAGAAAACGTGCGCGACTTTGGCTTTGCCTCTTCAAGAAGATTTATCTGGGATATGATGGTCGTTAAAGTAGGAGGTGAAAATAAAATTGCCTCTTCTTTATATCCTAAAGAAGGAAACCCATTGTGGGAAGAATATTCTACCCGTGTGGTTGCTCATACCTTAGAAGTGTATTCTAAATACACCTTTAATTATCCCTATCCAAAGGCGGTTTCTGTGCATGCGAAAAATCAAGGAATGGAATACCCTATGATTTGCTGGAACTATGGTCGTCCTAATGAAGATGGAACTTATTCTGACCGTACAAAATACGGAATGATTAGTGTGATCATTCACGAAGTTGGACACAACTACTTCCCGATGATTGTCAACTCAGACGAGCGCCAATGGGGTTGGATGGACGAAGGTCTAGATACTTTTATGCAGTACCTAACCGAGCAAGAATTCCAAGAGAACTATCCCTCTAGAAGAGGGGCGCCTTCAAAAATTGTGCGATATATGTCAGGGGATCAAGACTTTATTAGCCCGATTATGTCTAACCCAGAAAATGTTTTCCAACTAGGGCCTAATGCCTATGGAAAACCAGCGACAGCACTCAACATTCTTCGTGAAACCATTATGGGGAAAGACTTGTTTGACTTTGCCTTTAAAACCTATTCGCAACGCTGGATGTTCAAGCACCCAACTCCCGAAGATTTCTTCCGTACCATGGAAGACGCTTCTGCAGTGGACTTAGATTGGTTCTGGAGAGGATGGTTCTATTCTACAGATGTGGTTGATATAGGGGTGAAAGAAGTGAAGCGGTACTATGTTTCGCCGACTCCTAGTAAAGAGGTGACAGATATGTTAGCCAACTATGGGATGACCGCAGATGATTTAAGTCCTTCTGTCTTTATGGTTGTAGGCGATAGTGAAGAATTTGATGCTTCTTTGGCCGAAGGTGAATTTACAAATCATTCAACCGTCTTAGCAGAGAATTTAGAGGAAGGTGAAACACTTCCTAAATATTTCTATGAGATCGAATTTGAAAAGCCTGGGGGAATTGTAATGCCCATTATTGTTGAGTACAGTTATGCAGATGGTTCAACAGAGCGCGTTACCTACCCAGTACAAGTATGGCGTAAAAACGACGCTTCTGTGCGTAAACTAGTTACTTCAGATAAAGAATTAATTAGTGTAACAATCGACCCAGATGCAGCAACTGCAGACGTTAATTTAAACAACAATGCATGGCCTAAAAAAGAAGCAGAAACAGACTTTGATCAATTTAAAAGCAAAGTAAAAGGATAAAAATCTCCTTTCTGATACAGTAAAAAGCAGCGATATTTTTTCGCTGCTTTTTTTTTGGTTTATCTTTGACAAAAACAACGTCCATGTTATTCATTAGTGGTGCAGAGATTGTCTTTATCTTTTTTATCGTCTTACTCATCTTTGGGGCTGATAAAATCCCTTCTATTGCCAAAGGCTTAGCCAAAGGGATTACCCAGGTAAAGCAAGCTACAAATGAGATTAAATCTGAGATCCAAAAGTCTGCAGATATTGACCCGACTAAAGAAATAGGGGCAGATATCAAAAAAGAAATCGATCAAGTAAAAGAAGGTTTTGATCAATTGACCAACTCTGTCAAACGCAAGGGTTAGATTTTACGACTTAAGGTTAGACCGTCTCGTAAAGGGAGCAAAACAGTCTCCAGTTGGGGATGCTGTGCTAGCTTTTGATTAAATTTTTTTAACACGGCGGTGTCTCGATCGTTTTTTTGTGTTTCTTCTAAGACTTTTCCGCTCCACAACACATTGTCAGATAGCAATAAACCTCCTGGTTTTATTTTCGGGAGTAATAGCTCTAGATAATTGAGGTAATTCTTTTTATCTGCGTCTAGAAACACTAAATCATACTCTCTTTCAAGCGTTGGGATAATTTCAATTGCATCCCCACAGTGTTGAAGGATTTGTTTTCCCCAGGGAGAACGATCAAAAAAAGATCGTTGAAAATCGACGAGTTCTTCGTTTTTATCCAGGGTGTCAATTTGGCCGTCTTTTGGGAGGCCTTCGGCCAAACAAAGGGTAGCATAACCGGTAAAGGTTCCTACTTCCAAGATCTTTTTAGGTTGTAATAATTTGGTCAAAACACTTAAAAACCGTCCTTGCAATGGTCCACTTAACATGCGCGGTTGCAACACTTTTAAATGTGTTTGCCGCGTTAGATCCGCTAGTAATGGTGGTTCCTCTTGAGAGTGAGCCACAACATAATCATAAAGGGCGTTTGAAATAAATTCCATGCTTATTCTTTTGGTCGGGCATAAGGAAAACGCGCGAGCAGTTGGGGTAAGGCATAGCCATCTATACCATTGACCGTTACAACTTCTCCTTTGTCTAATTGCACATAGCCATCTTCGAGCAGCATTTCGTCTTTTACAAATATATGTTCTACGGCACCAACCACTAAAAGGGTGTCATTTTCTTTAATAAGATAATCGTTGACATAGCGACACGCAATTTGTACCGGCGCATCTTTGATAAATGGAGCAAAGCAGTCTGCTTTGTATTCCTCTTTAAGATTGGTTTGATCGAATTCAGAGATATTTTCTGGATACTTTGCCGAAGTGTGGTGGGCATCTTCGATTTGGTCTTTGCTAATATGGTTAATGGTAAAAACCTCTGTCTCTTTCATGTTTTGATAACTGTGTCTTGGGACTGTGGTAGGCCGCAAAATAAAACCTAAAAGTGCTGGATTACTCCCTAAATGAATAACAGAATTAAAAACTGCTAGATTGGTATTTCCCGCATTACCCTTGGTACCAATTAAATTAGCCGATTTATAACCAGAAATACTATTGATTAAATTGTTTTTATAGCGTATCGCTAAAGCATCAATTGTTTCTTTTGAAAAATGCTGCATCTTTTTTGGGCAAAGATAAGGCTTATTCTTCGGCTGGGCCTTCCTTGAGTAAAATGCTTAATACAACGCCAAGACCTATTAAAAGGGCACCGATATAAATAAAATGTTTGTATTCTTCTACCCCTTTAAATTGACCGTTAAGGACATAACCGTCTACAAAGCTAATAAAGAGTCCTAAAAAGAGGACCAATAATAGCCCTTTGTATTTTTGAAATAGTTTACTCACCTATTTTTATTTTATCACTAAAAGGTACTTTATTTCTAAGAAATACTCAATATACTTGCGGTCTATTTTTTTTCAAAGAAAGTTGAGAAGTGTGATTAACATCACCGGGCTTTTTTTTTATGATTTTAAACACTTCTGCTGGGATTTGTAGAATTTTATGAAACATCAATTAATTCTATAATACAGAAGAATTCTAAACGCTTAATTTTGTAATTTTGTCAAAATTAAATTCAAAAGAATTATGGCATTTGACATTGAAATGATCAAAGCAGTTTATGCACGATTAGAAGATCGTGTCGCTGAAGCTCGAAAATTAACTGGAAAACCTTTAACTGCGTCTGAAAAGATTTTGTACTCTCACTTATGGGATGTCAAATCTGAACGTCCTTATACCAGAGGAGCAGATTATGTTGATTTTGCACCAGATAGAATTGCTTGTCAAGATGCTACTGCACAAATGGCCTTATTACAATTTATGCAGGCAGGAAAACAAAAGGTCGCTGTACCAACAACGGTTCATTGTGATCACTTAATCCAAGCTAAATCTGGAGCTGAGGTGGATTTAAAATCAGCGAATTCAAATTCTGCTGAGGTATTTGACTTTTTAGAATCAGTTTCAAATAAGTACGGAATTGGATTTTGGAAGCCAGGCGCTGGGATTATTCATCAAGTTGTTCTAGAAAACTATGCTTTCCCTGGAGGAATGATGATTGGAACAGATTCACATACTGTTAATGCAGGTGGACTGGGAATGTTAGCCATTGGCGTTGGTGGTGCAGATGCTGTAGACGTTATGGCAGATATGCCATGGGAATTAAAATTCCCAAAACTTATTGGGGTAAAACTAACTGGAAAATTAAATGGTTGGACTGCGCCAAAAGATGTTATTTTGAAAGTAGCGGGTATCCTAACGGTTAAAGGAGGTACCGGCGCAATCATAGAATATTTTGGAGAAGGTGCTGAAGCCATGTCGTGTACTGGAAAAGGAACCATCTGTAATATGGGAGCAGAAGTTGGAGCAACCACTTCTACTTTTGGATATGACGAATCAATGGAGCGTTATTTGCGTTCTACTGGTCGTGATGATGTAGCTGATGCTGCCAATGCTGTCAAACAACACTTAACAGCTGATGCAGAAGTATATGCTAACCCAGAACAATATTTTGACGAAGTAATCGAGCTTGACTTAGATACTTTAAAGCCACATATCAACGGCCCATTTACGCCAGACTTAGCAACGCAAGTAAGCGATATGAGTCAAGTAGCGAAAGAAAACGATTGGCCATTGCAAGTTGAATGGGGATTAATCGGTTCTTGTACCAACTCCTCCTATGAAGATTTATCCCGTGCCGCTTCTATTGCAAAACAAGCTGTTGATAAAGGTTTAGTTACTAAAGCAGAATTTGGAATCAACCCAGGTTCAGAACAGGTGCGATATACAGCAGAAAGAGATGGTTTGTTAAGCGTCTTTGAAGACTTAAACGCTAAAATTTTCACCAATGCTTGTGGACCCTGCATCGGTCAATGGGCACGTGAAGGGGCAGACAAGCAAGAGAAAAATTCTATTGTCCACTCATTTAACAGAAACTTCTCTAAACGTGCAGATGGAAACCCTAATACCCATGCTTTTGTCGCTTCTCCAGAAATGGTTGCAGCGGTAGCCATTGCAGGTCGTTTAGATTTCAACCCTTTAACAGATAAGTTGATTAATCAAAACGGCGAAGAAGTAAGTTTAGATCCACCTACTGGGATGGAATTACCCTCCAAAGGATTTGATGTAGAAGACAATGGTTACCTCGCTCCAGAAGAAGATGGATCTTCTGTTCAAATTAAAGTGAACGAAACTTCTGAACGCTTACAATTATTAATTCCTTTTCAACCATGGGACAGAGAAAACCTCTCTGGTGCTAAATTATTAATCAAAGCACATGGAAAATGTACTACAGATCACATTTCTATGGCTGGGCCATGGTTGCGTTTCCGCGGGCATTTAGACAATATTTCTAATAACTGTCTTATCGGTGCGGTCAATGCTTTTAACCAAAAAACAAACTTTGTCAAAAATCAAATGACAGGGGAGTATGGTGGAGTTCCAGATGTACAACGCGAATACAAAGCTGCAGGAATTGAAACAGTTGTTGTGGGAGACCACAACTATGGAGAAGGTTCTTCTCGTGAACACGCTGCAATGGAGCCTCGTTTCTTAGGAGTTAAAGTGGTTTTAGTAAAATCATTTGCGCGTATTCACGAAACCAACTTAAAGAAACAAGGGATGTTAGGAATCACCTTTGCGAATGAGGCAGATTATGACCTGATTCAAGAAGACGACACCTTTAACTTTGTTGATTTAAAAGATTTTGCTCCCGGAAAGCAAATCACTGTTGAGGTAGTTCATGCCGATGGATCAAAAGATACTATTATGGCGAACCACACCTATAACGCACAACAGATTGAGTGGTTTAAAGAAGGTTCTGCATTAAACTTAATCAAGAAAGAAAACGCAGCTTAAGCAAACGCTGTTTATACTTTAAAAAAGGCCCTTGTTTGGGCCTTTTTTTATTGAATCAATTTATTCATTATTTATATCATAAATAAAACTTATTTTTGGGATATGGAACTGAAACGACTTAGCGTTTTATTAATCTTTTCTCTTGCCATTTGGATAGGTTGTGTCCCTCCCATCTATGAACCACCAGAAGCCCAGCAAAACACCTTGAATCCCAATTGGGAAAATACAGGGAATATTTCGGCTGCTTTTATCTCAACTTCTAGAACGATAGGTGTAGGGACAAACATCGGTTCACCAACTTTCAATGTGAGTTTTATAGCGTCGGCAAGTAATATTGATAGTCTTGAATGGGTTTTTCCTGGTGCAATAACAAATGATAGTATTAGTGAAGTCACAGAGTCGGTTGAATACAACGCTTTTGGGCGCTATGATGTAGGTTTAAAGGTTTATAATACAGAGGATAGCGATAGTCGTTATTATGAGAACTTCATTGAGATGTATTATGAAGATGATCTTATTTTTGGAGAAAATGACCCTTTGATTTGGTCAATAACTGATACCGATACAGTCCTGACAGATTTTACTCAACCAACAGACGCAGAGGGTAATCCCTATTCAAATTGGGTCACAGTGCCTTATAGTTCTCCGCATAAGGTGGTTGCCCGTAAATCCTTTGAAGATTTTCCACGAAACAATCTTATTTTAGAATTTGACTATAAGTTAGAGCGTCAATCGGTTATTTATATTGATGATGCGAATATTACTGGAACCTCTTTGGCTTCGCCTTCAATGGTTAGCTATGTTTCTTCTCAAGATGCCACTGCAGATGATTTGCGTATTGACTCTCCCATTGCATATCCTGGAGCTAAACGTTTTTCGATAGAATATGACAGTATCCCAATTTGGATCGCCTCTCGAATCAATGAAGAGTATTTTGAGCATGTTATTCTAGAAATGCCTTCAAAGTCAGACTTTACGATTCGCATGGTTAAAGAGCCGCAAACTATGCTGACAAGATTAGTTCCTTTTGATCTAGATTCTACCGCAACAAATACAAGTACACCGGTAGCGGATACCACTACCGCAACACCATCTGATGATACTGATGGGGATGGGGTAACCAATTTAGTGGATGTATTCCCTTTTGATGCTAGTGAACAATTTGACACCGATGGGGACGGTTATGGTAATAATACAGATAACGACGATGATGGCGATGGCTATTTAGATACCACAGAGACAGCAGCCAATTCTGACCCCTTAGACCGCACTAGTATTCCTAATTATGTAATTCAGCATGTGCGTTATCCTTATACCTTAAATATAAGGAACCTGACCATTAAGATTAAAGAAGAAAATTAAAGACTGATAATTCTTCCTGGGTTTAAAATCCCCTTTGAGTCTAAGGTTTTTTTGAGTAAACCCATCAAAGCAATTTCATTGGCTGTTCTTGAACTAGATAGATAAGCTTTCTTATCTAAGCCAATTCCATGTTCTGCAGAGACAGAGCCTTTGTGCTTGGCTAATTCAGCATAAATAATAGCATTGATGGCTTCGATGATTTCTGGAGAATTGTCTTTTTTCCCAATAATGAAGTGGATGTTCCCGTCGGCTACATGGCCAAATGGGAAGATTTTTTCTACGAAGTCTAATTGCTCTAATTTTTCAATAGCACGATCCACCTCTTCGCCTATCACTGGGATGGGAAGGCTAATGTCAAAGTGCTGGTCATATTGTGCTTGATCTGCCAGCACAGAAACGTCTTCTCTTATTTTCCAGATACTTTGTAATTCGCGTTCGCTTTGCGCTAAAACGCCATCTTCAACAATTTTTAATTCAAGGGCTTTGCCAATTAATGTTTCTAATCGATTAAAGTCATTGCTTGTGTCACTTCCTAAGCTTTCAATAAAGACATAGTAGCGGTAGTGGTTTGGGAGTGGAGCTGTATAGCCAGAAGGGCTTTGCGTCATGGCTTTATATGTTCTCTGCCACATTAATTCAAAGCCCGTTAGGGTACCTGCTAAGCCTTTTTCCATGTGCTTGAGCATTTGAATCACTCGTTCATAGTCGTTTATTCCAACGATGGCAGAAGAACGGCTTTGCGGTTTTTCTTGAAGTCTAAAGACTACTTTGGTAACAATGCCTAAGGTGCCTTCTGAACCGATGAAAAGTTGCTTTAAATCATAGCCAGAATTGTCTTTGATGATCTTTTTCAAAGAAGAGATAATTGTTCCGTCTGGAAGGACAGCTTCTAGTCCTAGCACCATTTGGCGAGTCATCCCATAGCGAAAAACCCTTAACCCACCGGCATTGGTTGAGACTACACCGCCCACTTGAGCAGAGCCTTTTGCCCCAAAGCTTAAAGGGAGAAGTAAATTTTTATCTGCAGCTGCATCAATAGCATTTTCGAGAATAACGCCAGCTTGCACAGTGATGGTTCTACTTTTTTCGTCAATCTCTTCAATTTGATTCATCTTGTCTAAAGAAATGACAAGTTGCTTTTTCTCGGTTTGGGTAGCCCCCACAAGATTTGTTAAACCACCATGGACGACGACCTCTTGCTTTTCTTGATTACAGAGTTTCATGACAGTAGATAATTCTTCTGTACTTGATGGGAAAACTACGGCAAGTGCCTGAAGGGGTAAATCTGTTTTCCAGATATGCGTAAACCTGGAGGTTTCTTTTCCGTGGGCCAAAACATTGTTTTGACCGACAATCTTTTCTAGTGCTACAATCATAAACAATTTCATTCGCTTAAAATTACGGAATCAAACGGCATTCTCATAAAAGGGTAGGGTAAAAGTGTCTGAGATGGCTTTATAGACAATTTTTCCATCGACCATATTCAGTCCTTTTGAGAGCATCTTATTTTCAGTACAAGCTTTTTTCCATCCTTTATTGGCAATCAATTCTGTGAATTGAAGGGTGACGTTGTTTAACGCATTTGTGGCTGTCATTGGAACAGCGCCGGGGATATTCGCAACACAATAATGTAAGATACCGTCTACCGTATAAGTTGGAGATTCATGCGTTGTGGGCTTGCAAGTTTCAAAACAACCCCCTTGATCTACTGCTACATCGACTAAAACAGTACCTGGGCTCATTAAACTAAGCATGTCCTTATTAATGATTTTTGGGGCTTTAGCACCTGGGACTAATACTGCTCCGATCACTAGATCAACTTCTTTAAGGAGATTGACAATGGTTTCATGACTGGAGTATAAGGGAGTAACATTTGCAGGGAGCACCTCGCTTAGATAACGCAATCGATTAAGATTGATATCTAATAAGGATACATTAGCTCCTAGACCAGCGGCCATTTTAGCGGCTTCTGTGCCCACTACGCCACCGCCTATAATCATAACATTCGCTGGTTTTACCCCAGGAACCCCTCCTAGAAGAGTGCCTTTTCCGCCTTTGGGTTTTTCTAAAAACTTAGCGCCTTGTTGTATGGACATTCTGCCGGCAACTTCAGACATTGGGGTTAGTAAGGGAAGTCGCCTTAAGTCATCCTCAACAGTTTCATAAGCGATACAAATTGCTTTTTTCTCCATCATTGCTTTTGTCAGGGATAGGGAAGAAGCAAAATGGAAATATGTAAAGAGGATTTGTCCTTCGTGGATAAGATCGTATTCTGCCGCAAGTGGCTCTTTAACTTTTACAATCATCTCTGCAATTTGATAAACTTCTTTAGCGCTATTTAAAATAGTTGCTCCAGCGGTTTTGTAATCCTCGTCACTATATCCGCTACCTAGTCCAGCGCCTTTTTCGATGAATATTTCGTGTCCTTGTTTCGCCAAAATACTAACACTTGCTGTATTAAGACCTACACGAGATTCGTTGTTTTTGATTTCTTTTGGGGTGCCTATTTTCATAACATATTTTTAACAAATGTATAGATATATGTTATAAAAATACAATTTGTATATTAATTTTTAAGCGCTATTTATTCCTTTAAATAGCGTCAATTATTTATGTGAATTTGTATCTTAGCCACTAAAGGGTGTTTAGCTCAGTTGGTTTAGAGAGCTACCTTGACAGGGATGCTTTAATAACCGCTACCAGTACTTCTTCCACATTCTCCTTGAGAATAGTCATCTATTCCCCAAGCCTCCGCTTCACAGCTATTGGAGTAAGTTATGTTATTACATCCACAAACAGGTGCGTATTCTCTTGTACAAGCTACATCCTGCCTACTATATAGTGCTTTACAATCATCTTCCTTAGAAGTACAACTACAAATGCTTAGTAGAAATAAAATGAGTAAGGTGTTTTTCAAAATTCAAGTTAAAAGTTATCAACCTTAATTCTAGTATTAACTTATTCAAATATAGGTGTTTAGTTATTTCCGACACTCTAAATTGTCAATAATTACAACACATTTGGCCATTTCTTGCTTAACAAAATCAACACAATCTTATTGTATATATAGCAGCACGATGATAGCGTCAGGAGTTATCGTTAAATCGTATCACCCACGAGGGATGAAAATTAGGTAGTGGGTCAGAAGTTGGATAGTAGACTGCAAGATTGAGATAACATCTAAAAATAGTGGTTGAGGTTTCTCCGATAGTTGCGAAAATGGACTTGCTATAAATCTGATATGGGGGATGAGAACGTACTGGTCAGAGGAAATGTAAGTAGTAATTCAAAAAATTGCCTTTGGCGATAAGGGGATTACTGTGTCTAATTCTTACTCGGATGAATAAGTTGTTTAAGTTCGGTGCTTTGCACCTTATTACTAATCTCATCAATAAATAACAAAAACAGTAAAATGTTATTGTATTAATAGAATATCACAAATAAATACAAGATGAAAGACGTAAACAGAACAAAACACATTCAAATTAGACTCACAGAGGCAGAAGTAAAAAAGTACAAAGAAGTATCAGCATCTAACGGTTTAACCGTATCAGGTTTTGCTAGATATAGTATGGCAAGAGCAAGTATTATTCTTAATGCAGTAAAAAAAGAACTGTAATGGAAAATATAACATTGAGAATATCCAAAAAGTTAAAACAAGAACTGATTCAAATTGCACATCAAAAAGGGATGGTTTTGAATGAGTACCTCAACATACTTTTAGTTAATAAAATACTTTAAAATATATGCCACGACCCAAAGGCTCTCCCAACAAGATTACATCAGAAGTAAGAAATAAACTACAATACTTATTAGACGATTTAATAGACTCTTTAGACTTAAATGAGTTAGACGCTAATCAACGGATTAAGACGCTTCAAATAGTCTTACAATACACCTTACCAAGAATGAAACAAGCTACTAATGAAGTAAGTGAAGACCTGCCTTTGTTTATTGATTAATTATTTTAATTCAAATAAATGTTTTTAATAAAAGTCCTAGACCAACACCTGCTATAAAAA